>ERZ808051.12-NODE-12-length-234353-cov-38.416440_pt1 | contig 234353 bp, 198 predicted proteins | sample MGYA00380199_ERZ808051 | MGnify/ENA primary metagenome ERZ808051 (study PRJEB31490, sample SAMN06133391) | mouse gut metagenome | isolation source: J11 | host: mice | place: China: Chengdu | collected 2015-05 ... | reverse complement strand
CGCCTGATTAAAAACCTGATTACAGCTTTTGCCCAAAAGACACTGTTGTTTAACGAGAAGATAACGCACATGAGCAAACGAAAAACACGTGATAAGCTGCTTTCCTATTTATCTGCTGAAGCAGCCAGACAAGGATCACTTTCTTTCGATATTCCCTTTGACCGCCAGCAGCTTGCCGACTTTCTCTGTGTAGAACGTGCGGCAATGTCTGTAGAATTGTCAAAGCTGCAAAAAGAAGGACTTCTAAAGACCTTTCATTCTCACTTTGAATTAAGCCCAAATGCCACAAATTAAAACAAGTCAGTCTATACAAAGCGGATTCGTCTGTTTACAAAATATATAGTTATTGCCCCATATATGATATCAATGGAAGCAGAACTGACAGCATTGCCTTTCCATTCGCCTCATTTCAGATTTTATGGATTTCTGTTTGTTACTGCTTCTTATTGATTTTCCCAATTCTACTCAATCTGAAATACTTATCCCCTGTTCTGCAATTCCTGTAAATGTCTAAGCTGTGCTTCGCTTAATGTTCTTGGCTTACCAATTCTGACAAGATTTTTCGGTAAAACATAGGTCTTACTTACGTCTGTCCATGACTTTAGCCGGATTACTTCTGGAAACTCTTTACACAGCTTATCCATTTTTCTTATCCATGCCGGATTCGCTGTGTAAACTGTTGCTTCGTTTTCATCTGCGTTAAGATTTATAACAACTTCCTGTTCATATCTTGATAATTTCATTTCTTACCTCTTTTCTGCCCAATCTTGGGCGGTTGTACAAATTTGCTGTTCACCCCTTGCTGTTTCCTGACAGGCAACCCTTGTCGGCGCTGTGTCGTCCAATATTGGCGCTCAAATTTCTTGAAAATTGGTCTTGGCGGTTTATATCAGCTTGGACAGTCATTTAATTGTACTGTCATTATCCAATAAAAAAGCCTGCTTTCCCGTATATCCATCATGTCAGAAATTCCTTAAATAATTGAAATTTTCTATCATGCTGGATAAATGCGGTAGGAATCCGCCGCTTTGTGTGGTATTCTGTTTTCGTAAAGGAGAGATTTATCCATGAAAACGCAAATAAGCATACAGGAACGCCTGAAAGACCTGCGTGTGGAAAAAGGACTGACCTTAGAACAGCTATCACAGCAGACGAAAATCCCAGCTTCCACGCTTGGCTCTTATGAATCTGATGATTATAAAGAGATACCCCATAGGAACATCGCTGACTTGGCAAAATTCTATGAAGTATCAGCGGACTATCTGCTTGGTCTGACCGAAAACAGACAGCTTGACAATATTTCCATATCCGACCTGCACCTAAGCGATACCGCCCTGTCACTTCTCAAAAACCGGAAAATTAACACGCTGCTCCTGTCAGAGCTTATTACCCATGAGCAGTTCAGAAAACTCATGCTTGACTTGGAGATATATGTTGACGGTCTTGCGGATATGCAGGTCAAGTCACTTAATTTTGTAGTGGATACAAGCAGAAAAGCGTTGATAAAACGCCACACTCCCGATGAGTATGACTTGCAATTAGATACTCTGAACGCACAGCATCTTGAACTGAATGAGTATTTTTCCCATGTAATTGATGATGATATGCACACCATTATCAAAGACATTAGGAATGCCCATAAAGGTGATATTGACTCTGCCCCTTCCAAAACCCTGACCGAACATTGGGAAGAAATTCTTGAAAAAGCGGAAAAATTTGTGGGTACTTCAAAACAAAGGCTTGCATACATATTCAGCCAGTTTCTAAAAATCAAGCCGACTGAAAAGAATATTGACGATATGGCGGATATGCTCGGTCAGTCTGAAATCTTAGAGCCTGATGCAAAGAAACGCCGGAGCAGTGCAAGGAAGAAACGCACAAAGGACTGAATTTCTGCAAAACAAAAGGAACTGCATAGTATCCGCAATTCCCTGTTTCCAAAACTGCAAGGCATTATTCCTCTGCCTTGACCAGTTCCACCACGTCCTTCAGTTCACAATCCAGCACATCGCATATCCGTATGAGCGATTCCAGCGAAATATGCTGCCCCTTGTTCATGTTGGCAAGCACATTCGTGGTAAGCCCTGCCTCGATGCGCATCTGGCTCTTGGTCATTCCCCTTTCTAAGAGCAAATGCCACAGAGGTAAATAGCTGACTTTCCGCATAGCAGTCCTCCGTTATCCGGCAGGTGCCTTTCCTGCCTGTTTTCTGTATTTGTTTTATCCATTCTATCAGAGATATTGTCTTTTATCAATCAAATCTTGACTGTTGGCGGTATTTCCTGTTGTTTTGCCAATCATATTTTTGTTACACCTATTTGGGTATGAAGTGGTTGATACACCGACATTCCAACGCCTGCGGAATATTGTACAAACCAGCTATGCACCGCTTTATTCGGCGGCCGTGCATAATCGGTTTATTCATTCGCTGGGTGTGTATCATTTGGGAAAGATAGCTTATAAGGCTGTATGTAAATCTATTAAACAGCAGACGGAACTCAAATCGTTGAGAAACCTGGACCGCTATGGGGAGATTTTTTTGCTGGCATGTCTTCTGCACGATGTAGGTCATGCGCCGTTTTCCCATACAGGAGAGAACTATTTTTTAAATTTGCAGGAGGAAGAGGAAAAGAGATATAGTGATCTTCATAATATGCTTATAGAAGAGGTAAAGGATTCGCAGTTCAAGAGTGATGTGAAAAACAAAAACGAGAGATTTGAGTCGGCAAAACCACACGAAATTATGAGTGCAATTGTTGCCTTGAAGAAATTTCCGGACTTGTTTCATAATCCCAAAGAACGGTCTTTTTTTGCCAGATGCATTACCGGGTATTGCTATAGTGATCTGAACCGGAATCAGGATATCTGGAATTGCCTGATACGGCTGCTGAATGCAGATGTTATAGATGTAGACAAGCTGGATTACCTGATTCGCGATGCATATATAACCGGATTTGATACCGTACAGATTGACTATGCCAGATTGTTAGGAGCCATCTGTCTATGGAAGGATGATGCCGATGATTCATGGAAACTGGTTTTTCACAAATCGGCTCTCAGTGTGATTCAGAATGTTGTTTTTGCGCATGATGCGGAAAGGCACTGGATTCAGAACCATCCGGTGGTACAGTATGAGGGATATATATTAAAACATGCCATAGGACAGGTTAACTGTTACTTTTCTAAGGCGGAACACGGTTTGTTCTCGTATGAAACTTTAACGGAAGAGGGAAACCAACTGGATGAGCATACACATATCTCGCTGTTAGCCGACGATGATTTGGTGTATCTGATGAAAAATGTATGTGCGGATGAAACGACAAAGGAATATTTTAACAGACAGAAGCGCAGGCATCCGGTATGGAAGTCAGAAGCGGAGTATCGAAGTCTGTTTTACCGCAGAGTCGGAGAAAACAGCGACGTAATGAATTATATTGAGAAGGAGATAAACGACCTGTCACAGTATATTCTCAACATAACGGGGAAAGATACGATTGATGATTCCACGATAGATGCCTGCAAGAGGGAGATCAGCAAAGCGGAAGACGAGTTAAAGAGCAGCGGGAAGAAGAATAAGAAAGAAGTTACCAATCATTTGAAGATGGTGAAAGGGCATTTAATGGTGCTTCAATGTATGAAGGACATAACGGAAAAGAGCGGCGTGGATTTTGATTTGCTGATCTTAAATGCGGATCAGTTTAACAGTGGCTTTATGAAGGAGGAATTTGCGCAGCTGCCGATTTTGTTTCCGAATAGAAGCCACGTTGATATGTTCGGAAAGATCGTCAACACGATGAGCGCGGAAAAAACGGAGAAGGACAAGTTCTTTTATTTGTTTTACAGGCGAAAAGAGGATAAGGATTTGAAGGGTATGATTGACGCGGAATCTCTGGCCACAGAACTTGCTAATCTGGCAAACAATAAAAGCGGATAAAGTTTGGTCACTTTTCCTATATACAGGGTAATGAATTTGGATATAATATAACTAAAGCGGAAAAGAGAGTACGAGGTGAGATATGAGTATCAGAATCGGAATAGAAGATTTGGTGGCGAATGCGTTGATTGAGCTGGTTGACAACGATGAGAATAATCGTGAAGTGACGTACAGACAGTTGAATAACTATGGTGCGATTGTGATAGAGACATTGAATGCAAAGAATGAAGAGGCTGTTTTGATTGTCTCGAAAGAAAGAACAAAAGCGTTTTTGTATGATTACTCGGATTTTTTTGAGGTAAGGATGAATGCCCGGGAAGAAAAATGTATTGCACTCCGGGAGGGGAAAACGACTGACGAGTTGAGAGAACTGTTCAGAGGCTATTTATCTCTGGATATGTTGCTGGCTTTTATAAGTGAGCACTCTTTACATGCTTTGGGAATATAATTTTACAGTTACATGAGCACAAGATCAAAAGGGGTTGAATCCTGTACGATGCGGGAGACGATCCCTTTTATGCTTTTCTAAAATCATAAAATGTAGTAGGATAGATAGGAGAAGTAGTGGAGGTGTTATGAAGCAGAATCATATATTCTACCGGACTGCCAATGGTATGATCCGGCTATTGCTTGCGGGAACGGTTTTCCTTCTGTTTCTGCACAGTGTATTCAGCACAAGTTTTGTGGGAAGATTGATTCAGGAGGACGGGAGCCATCAGGAGAGAACCCTGAATATAGCGGACAGTCCGTTTGGCCACCTGCTGGTGTTTGTCCTCTTGTCGGCGGCGCTGCTTGCGGGACGGAAATGGCAGCAGGCTTTTTGCGCGCGAAAAAACGGGACAGGCTTGTGCGGCGAAAAAGAGTCCGGTGCAGCGCGGGGGGATATGACATTCTGGGGTATGATCCTTCTGACAGTGATACTGGCCGGTCTTTTTGTGTGTAAGACACAGCTTTTTCCAGGCTCCGATCCGGCGAAGGTGTATGAGATTGCCATGCAGTGGCGGCAGGGGGATTTCTCTTCTTTTGAGGAGGGCGCGTATCTGTTCTGCTATCCTTTTCAGTCGGGGATTGTCCTGTATTTATATCTTTTGAGCTTTGTGTTCGGGGAGGGCAATTTTGTGGGTCCCCAGTTGGTAAATGTGATTTTTCTGGCGGTGATTTACGGACTGCTCACGAAGCTTTCCGGGCTTTTTGGAGCGGCGGCAGGAGAAGGTACGGACGGATTTGAAAAGAAGAGAAAGGGATTGCAGACGGCGGTGTATCTGGGACTTTTGGTCTGGGTGCCGTTATCCTTTTATGTGACTTATCTGTATGGGATTCTGCCGGGAATGGCGCTGTCTCTCGGGGCCGTTTACTTTGCGCAGCGGTATCTGGCGAAAAGGCGCTGGTTCTATATTGCAGGGGCATCCCTTTGTATGGGGTTTGCCACGGTAATCAAGATGAATTGCCTGATCTATCTGATCGCCATTGCCTGTTTCCTCGTTTACGATGCGGTTTGCCAGTTCTTTTTTTCCGGAGAAAAGAAGTGGAAAGAGGGAGCGGCTTCCCTCATTTTCATTGCCTGTATGGGACTTTGCGTGGCGGTTTGCACGCAGATTTCCAATGCCGTTGTGGAGCGGATTGCCGGGCAGGAGCTGCCGGAAGGGGAGGTTATGCTCTCCTGGGTGGTGATGGGAATGCAGGAGGCGCCGCTTGGGCCGGGAGGCTATAACGGTTATATCGGCAACGTATTTCAGGAGCATCACTACGACACTGAGGAGGTTATGCAGGCGTCTCTGGAGGAACTTCGGAAAATTGTGACAGAAATGTCAGAAAATCCGCTGGATGTGGGGCTGCCCTTTCTGGCGCGTAAGACAGCTTTTCAATGGAACGATCCCACGTTTATCTGTCTGGACCGCACCAGAGGAAGGAAGGCGCAGACGAGAATACCGGAATGGCTGAAAAGCGTGATTGACGGCAGGGGAAGCGTGGGGCTTTCGGTTCTGCTCAATTACATGCAGACATTGTATTTGACCGGGGTGCTTTTGTATCTCTTCTTGCGGTGGCGAAAGGGTACGCTCTATGAACTGATGGGCGCAGTGGTTTTTCTTGGCGGTTATCTTTTCCATTTGTTTTGGGAATCCAGCGCATCCTATACCATACCGTACTTTGTGCTGCTGATTCCCTACGCGGTTTGTGGAATGGCGGAGTGGGCAGCGTTTCTGGAAAGGGAAACGGACAGGCTGCGGGGCAGCCGGAGAAATGGCGCACAAAGCGGAATTGAGACGTTTTCACAGACGGGGTGGCACGGAAAAACAGGAAAGGTTCTGGCGGCGGTTTTCGCGCTTTTCTTCTGCCTGCTTGTCTTTGCTTTTACCCGCACAAACCTGTTTGACCGGACAATCGGGCTGGATGACGACAGACAGGGAATCGACGCGGGCGCGCAGTTTTATCAGACGGGGATCTGGGAGAAGCCGCGCTGAGTGAAAGCCCCGGCAGACCGGCGCGCGGACAGGCCGGAAGGCAGGGTCAGTGTTTTAAAAGAAAGCGAAACAGTCCGTACAGTCCGTGGCGGATGCAGAGGACATAGGCTTTGTTGTGGAGGCCTGAGACGTCGCCTGCTTTGACGGCGTGGAAAGCCCGTCTGACAGGCGGATAACTGCATTCTTCACAAAATTCTTTTTTGAAACCGGCGCCTGCGGCCTGCATTGTGCGGAAAACGGGCGGGAAGGTCAGGAGACATTGATAGGCATAATAAAAGAGAAGCTGTTTTTCCATACAGGGGTACATGGAAAGATTGATCAGCTTTTCGCAGGTATCGAAGAGCAGACGGTTTTCTGCGAGCCGGCCGCAATCCATCGTGTGTGTGAGCGAATTTCCGTTACTTCTATAATAATAGAAGGATTCCGACAGGAAAGAAACGGAAGATGCGTCCAGAAGGCAGGGATATACGGCCAGACCGTCCTCGCCCAGCCTGATGGAAAGGGGGACGCGGAAAAGATGTTTTTCCAAAAGTTCCCTGCGAAACAGCTTGTTGCACAGGCTGGGAGAGACGCCATAGTGAAAGAAGCTGCCGGAAAACAGGATGCGGGGATAAACGTCCGCTTTAAGCCGCGCTTTATCGTAGAAGCCGGGATCGCAGAAATCCCGCCGTTCGATCCGTTTTTTTGGAGTGACCGCGGTGTAGTTACAGCAAACCATATCTGCGCCGGCCGTCCGGGCTTCGGCGCACATGCGCCCGTACATGGCGGGATCGATCCAATCATCGCTGTCCACGAAGCCGATATATTTACCGGCTGCTTTTCGAAAGCCTGCCTGTCTGGCTGACATGTGGCCGCCGTTTTTCTGGTGGAAGCAGCGGATGCGGGCATCCTTTGCGGCGTAGGATTGGGCAAGCGCGAAGGAGCCGTCTGTGGAGCCGTCGTCTATGAGAAGCACCTCGAAATCTGCGAAAGTCTGGGCGAGAATGCTGTCCAGACATTCGGCAAGGTAGGCTTCTGCGTTATATACAGGTACGATAATACTTAAAAACGGCATGGATGGCTCCTTTCTTACTGTAATCTTTAGGCAATTGCGAAACTCCTTCTGCATTGTTGAAATTGCACAAACAGGATAAACAACGCAGACCCGTGGAAGTGTTTCAATCCTTCGGATGAAAACCGCAGGCTGCCGAACCTGCGTCTATTATAGCATAATCTCAAAAGCTGTGTCGTAAAATCTGTGCTTGCTGTGGAGGAAGCGAAATGGAAAAAATCGTATTTGTCATACCCGACATGCCGGGGGGCGGCACGGAACGGGTGGTGGCGCTTCTGGCAAATGAATACAGCAGGCGGGGCATCCCCGTCGCCATTCTTCTCTTTGCGGGAAATGAGAGAGCATATCCGCTCGATCCCCGGATCGAGGTGGTGAGCGTGGGCGGTCCCTCCGGCGGCAGTCTCGCGGCGAGACTTGGGAGACTGCGCAGGATGCGGCAGTTTTACCGGGAGAACCGAAACTGTCAGATATGGGCTTTCAGCGCGATGGGCACGGTGTTTTCCGCGGTGGCGGCGCTTTTTCAGAAGCATTTCTTTCTCGTCTCCGAGCGCAACGATCCTACCCGCTATGAGCACAGGCGGATTCGCGACCTGTGTTACCGGCGGGCCAGGGTGGTGGTGTGCCAGACGGAGGACGCGGTGAAAAGTTTTCCGGCGGGAATCCGCAAAAAGAGCGTTGTGATACCGAATCCGCTGGAGCCGGGGGAGAAGCCGTATGCAGGAAAGCGGGAAAAACGGATCGCAGCCGTTGGGAGGCTGAACGCCCAGAAAAACCATAAGCTGCTGCTGCGGGCCTTTGCCGCTTTTGTCAGAGATCACGGAGATTATGTGCTGGAACTATACGGGCAGGGAGAGCTGGAGCCGGAGCTTAGAGCGCTTGCCACAGAGTTAAAAATTGACAACTGTGTCATTTTTAAAGGATTTTCCGGGCGTGTGCTTTCTGATATCCGGACGGCGGCCATGTATGTGCTGTCCTCGGATTATGAGGGGATTTCCAACTCCATGCTGGAGGCGATGGCGCTGGGCCTTCCCGTGATTGCGACAGACTGTCCGATTGGCGGCTCCCGCATGTACATCCGTGATGGCGTGAACGGTTTTCTGGTGCCGGTGGGAGATGTATCTGCGCTTGCGCGGGCCATGGGGCGGCTGGCCGACGAGCCTGCCCTCGGTGAAAGGCTCGGCGCGGAGGCGGTGAAGCTTAGGGAGGAGCTGGCGACAGTGAAGATCGCTGACAGATTTCTCGCGCTGGCAGGAGGGAATCATGAGTAAAGTGCTGGTGATTAATCCGATACTATATACGGCGGAAACGAACCGGATTCCGCAGGTGGATTCCATTAAGGACACGATGATATATACCATGTGTCTGGGATTTTTGCGGGCAGGTCATGAGGTGACGCTGATTGCGGCGGCGGATTACAGGCCGGTTCGTGAAGAGCGGTATGCGTTTCCGGTGCTCTGGTTTGGGACAGCCTGCCGTAAGCTGTTTATGCCCCGCTGTTTTCCCTATATGCCCGGAATCCGCAGGTACCTGAGAAACCACAAAGAATATGACATCATTGTCACAAGTGAAGTGTTTGCCACCTGGTCGTACACGGCGGCGAGGGTGGCGCCGGAAAAAACGATTATCTGGCATGAGCTGGCGGCTTATAACAATATGCTGCACAAAATGCCGGCGAAGTTCTGGTACCGGTTTGTGGCGCGGTTTTTCATGCGGCGCGCAAGGGTGGTTCCCCGGTCTGAGCAGGCGGGCGCTTTTATCCGGCAGTTTATGCCGCGGGTGGCGACAGAGCCTGTCGATCACGGCGTAGATCTGGAAAAGTTTCCGGTTTCCGGGGAGGAGCGGAGGAAAGACAGCTTCGCGGTGGTGTCGCAGTTGATCCCGCGGAAACGGATTTCCCACACGATAGAAGCCTTTGACCGGTTTGTGAAAGCGGGACATGAGACATACGGCTTGCATATCATCGGCGCGGGGGAGGAGGAAGCGTCCCTCAGACAGCTTGTGCAGAGGCTGGGACTTGAAAAAAAGGTGACATTTCACGGCAGACTGTCCCACGAGGAACTGCTGCCCATCGTTGCGGCGTCCAAGGCGCTTCTGGTTTCTACGGAAAAGGATAACAATATGGTATCTGTCGTGGAGAGCATTGCGCTTGGCACTCCGGTGGTGACCACCACCGTACCATACAACGCCGCCTATATCAGACGGGAGGAGCTTGGAATCGTGGCAGACGACTGGTCGGCGGAGGCGCTTTCGCGGATCGTGGCGGAAAACGACAGGTATGTGGCCAACTGTCTGGCCTACAGGGAACGGCTCTCCAACGTGTCCTGCGCGGAACGGTTTCTGGCGCTGCAGGAGCAGGGGCAGGGGTAACAGTTCAGTCTGGCACTGTTGCGGACGGGCTTTTAAAAGGGCATAATGGAATAGACTTTTTTATGCTGAGTGTGATATACTTATCTTGTAAGCGTATCATAAACAAAGAAAGCGGGTGAGTATATGACAGAAGGTGAAATGCTGAAATTATCTATAGAAGAATTTTCAAGGATTCAGCGTTACATGTTGTTGGCCGAAAAGGATTCTGAAGTATACAAGGCTATGAAAGAAAGATACATTGATTTAAAGGTCATACTGATGGCTTCCGGTGTAAATCTTACAGAAATTGACCGTATAAAAGAATAAAAAGATTCAGAATCCGGGCGGCGGATGTGAAAGCGGGTGTAAGGCCTAACGAAGGATAAAGGCTTTACACCTTTTCTTGCTTTTTATGGCGTATCACGTTACAATAAAGGGTATGGAAAAGCTGAGGGTAGTTTTTTGTTTTGACGAAAATTTAGTGACGCAGGTGCAGGCTGCCGCGGCTTCGCTTCTGGATGCCGCCGGACCGGAGGAGCATTTTGAGATCCACTGTGTCTGTACGAAGGATGCGGAAAACGTGCAGGAGCCGCTGGGACAGGTTATAAAAAGAAGAGATCCGGATTCCGCGCTTGTGATGCACTGTATGGAAAATCCGTATGAGAGCGCGTATCAGGTGCGGGACATTTCTGCGGGCACCTATCTGAGGCTGGCTCTGCCGGGGCTTTTGCCGGAGGTGGACCGGATCCTTTATATGGACGCGGACGTGCTTGTGCGTGAGAGTCTTGCGCCGATATGGAAAACGCCCATGGAGGGAAAGGCGCTTGCAGCCGTAAAGGGTGCGGTGAACCTGTCCGACAAGTGGGAGTGGAACAGCGACAGGCCGTACTGGCACCTGCTTGCGGGGATGAGAGGCGGTTATATCAATGCGGGCGTTACTTTTCTCAATCTGGATGAGGTGAGAAAACGGGGGCTGGCCGCACGCTGGCATGAGCTGACGGGGGAGCGGTTTTATTATCAGGATCAGGATATCCTGAATATGACCTGTCAGGGAGCCATCGCCTATCTCGCACCGAAATATAACAGGCTGGCTTATCTGGAAGACGAGGGTTTTGACCGGTTTGTCGCGGAAGGCATTTATACACGGGAGGAGAAGCGGGAGGCGCTGCTTTCTCCGGCCATTATCCACTATGCGGGGGACAAGCCGTGGAAACGCTATGACACGAATCTGGGGAATCTCTGGTGGGACTATGTGAATGCACAGACCGATTTGAGGGCGTTGTTTGACGAGGAAAAGGCGCGCCGGTATCACGGGCCGACTCTGGCACAGCGGGCGGCGCGGAAGATGAAGAAACTGTTTAGCAGGGAAAAACTGTAACAGCGTGAGAGGCGTTCTAAAACAAGACGGCAGGGTGCTTTGCGAAGAACGTCCGGGCTTGCGTCTGGAAAGGAAACTGAGGAAGGGACACGGTAACAGAGTATGAAAATTGCGGTAGCGGGAACGGGATATGTAGGACTGGTGGCGGGTGTGTGCTTTGCGGAGAAAGGGCATGACGTTACCTGTGTGGATGTGGATGAAAAGAAAGTAAAAATGATGGAGGCAGGCAACAGTCCCATTTTTGAGGAGGGGCTGGAGGAGCTGATGCGTAAGAACAACGCTGAGGGAAGGCTCCACTATACCACGGATTACGCAGACGCTTACAGGGACAAGGACGCCATCTTTATCGGGGTGGGCACGCCGGAGCAGCCGGACGGCTCCGCGAACCTGAACTATATCGCGACGGTTTCGAGGCAGATCGCGGAATCGGTGGAGCGGGACTGCCTGGTGGTGGTGAAATCCACAGTGCCCGTCGGCACGAATGATAAAGTAGAGCAGTTTATCCACGATTTCCTGATCAGGGATGTGAAGGTGGAGGTGGCCTCCAATCCGGAGTTTCTGGCGCAGGGCTCCGCGGTGCATGACACCCTTCATGCCGCGCGCATTATCATCGGCACGCAGAGCAGGGAGGCGGAGGCGCTTTTAAAGAAAATTTATGAGCCTTTTAAGCTGCCCATCGTGTCCGTGAACAGACGATCCGCAGAAATGATTAAGTATGCGTGCAATGATTTTCTGGCTCTGAAAATTTCCTATATGAACGATATTGCAAATCTGTGCGAGCTGGTGGGGGCGGATATCGACGCGGTGGCGGAAGGTATGAGCTACGATGCGCGGATCGGCGCGAATTTCCTGAAAGCGGGAATCGGATACGGCGGAAGCTGTTTCCCCAAGGATACGAAGGCGCTGAAATATCTGGCCAAGCAGTACGGTTATCAGCTTAAGACCGTGGAAGCCGCGGTGGATGTGAATGCCATGCAAAAGACCAGACTTTACCAGAAGGCGTGCAAGCGCATGATCACTTTTGAAGGACTTAAGGTGGCGGTGCTGGGGCTTGCCTTTAAGCCGGGGACGGACGATCTGCGGGAAGCGCCTTCTCTGGACAACGTGAAGCTGCTGTTAGACAACGGCGCGCAGGTTGTGGCATATGATCCGGTGGCGGCGGATAATTTCCGCAAGGTCTATCCGGAAGGGAAAGCGGGAAGAGGGTCCATCACTTACGCCCAAACGCCGGAGGAGACGCTTCAGGACGCCAACATCTGTTTCGTGTTTACGGAGTGGGAAGAGATTCGCTCCCTGTCGCCGGAAACCTTTAAGGAGCGGATGCGGATACCGCTTGTGTATGACGGGCGAAACGTCTTTGGCGTGGAGCGTATGAAAGAAGCGGGAATCGAGTATTACAGCATAGGGCGGTAAACAGCGGAAAGGAGCGGCGGTGAAAGAGTTAGATCCCTCAAAGACATATCTGATTACCGGAGGCGCGGGCTTTATCGGATTTCATTTATCCAAAAGCCTTTTGGAGAAAGGCGCGCGGGTAATCGGTTTCGACAATATGAACGACTATTATGATGTGAGACTGAAAGAGGACCGGCTGGCGAAGCTGTATTATTATGACAAATACATCTTTGTCAGGGGCGATCTGGCGGACAATGCGGACGTGTTTCAGGTGTTTCAGGAATACCGTCCCGACATCGTGGTGAATCTGGGGGCGCAGGCGGGCGTCCGCTACAGCATTGACAATCCGTCGGCCTACATGGAATCCAATATGATGGGATTCTTTCATGTATTGGAGGGCTGCCGTTATTTTCCTGTGGAGCATCTGGTGTACGCATCGTCCAGCTCCGTCTATGGCGGCAATGAAAAAGTGCCCTTTTCTACAGAAGATAAGGTGGATGAGCCGGTAAGCCTTTACGCGGCCACCAAAAAGTCCAATGAGCTGATGGCACACGCTTACAGTAAGCTTTTCGCGATTCCCGTTACGGGACTGCGCTTTTTCACGGTCTACGGACCGTTTGGCAGGCCGGACATGGCATATTTTAAGTTCACGAAAAAAATCCTTGCGGGAGAGCCGATTCAGGTTTATAACCGGGGCGATATGATGCGGGATTTCACTTATATCGACGATATTGTGCGCGGTGTGGAAAACATTCTCTGCAATCCGCCCGAAAAAAATGAGAAGGGCGCGCTCTATAAGCTCTATAATATCGGCAATAATAAGCCTGTAAAACTGATGGATTATATAGAGACGCTGGAGCGGTGTCTTGGCGTGGAGGCGAAGAAGGAGTATCTGCCCATGCAGCCCGGCGACGTATACCAGACCTATGCGGATGTCACGGATCTGATGCGGGATTATGACTTTAAGCCGGACACCTCCATCGAGGAGGGGCTGCAGAAATTTGTGGACTGGTATCGGGAATATTATCATTAAACAGGCGTGTGCTGAACAAGACATTGTATTGAGGAAAAAACGATGAGAGAAATCCCAATTTTATATCTGGTAGTGCCCTGCTATAACGAGGAGGAAGTGGTGGAGAAAACCGCCGCCGTTATGGGAGAAAAGCTGACCCGTCTGGAGCGGGAAGAAAAGATAGCGAAGGGCTCCAAGGTCATGTTTGTAAACGACGGGAGCAAGGATAAGACCCTGCAGCTTCTCCATGGAATCGCATCTGGGGACAGGCGGTTTTCCGTGGTGAGTCTGGCGGGGAATTACGGCCACCAGAGCGCGATCCTGGCAGGGATGATGACGGCGAGAAAATATGCGGATGTGGTGGTTACCATCGACGCGGATTTGCAGCAGGATATTGAGGCGCTGGACGCTTTTTTGTCTTGTTACATGGAGGGCTGCGAGGTAGTCTACGGCGTGAGAAACGACAGGCATTCCGACGGCTTTTTCAAGAAAGCTACGGCCACCGCCTACTACAAGCTGATGCACATGCTGGGCAGCACGGTTATGACGAACCACGCGGACTACCGCCTGATGTCAAAGAAGGCGCTGGATGCGCTGTCGGAGTATGGCGAGGCGAACCTTTTTCTGCGGGGGCTGATTCCCACGATGGGATTCCCCTCCGATGTGGTATATTTTGACGTAAAGGCCAGAGAGGCGGGACATTCCAAGTATACCCTTAACAAGATGATGACGCTGGCGCTTGACGGCATTACTTCCATGAGTGTGCGTCCGCTCAGACTGATCGGCGGCCTCGGCTTCTTTATGTTTCTGTTCAGTATAGTAATGTGTGTGATCGGTCTGGTGGACTGGGCCATGGGCAACAATGTGCCGGGCTATACCACGACCCTGATTGTGTCCCTGATCATCGGCGGAATTACGCTTTTGTCGCTTGGCATTATCGGGGAATATGTGGGCAAGATTTATATGGAAACCAAGCACAGACCCAGATACATTATTGATACGCTGGTGTGGCGTGAGGAAGACGGGGAGGCGCGGTAAGGTTGAATCAATTCTTTGTAAGTGTCTGCAAGACTGACATGGGGGTGCGTGTATGTTAATGGTGCTTTGCTCATGGGTCATCATTGCCGGGGCTGCCCTGCTTTTTGGCAAGGCGGTTACGGACGGCATATATCGGAACCGCCTTGCGGATATGGGGCGTCCCGATGTTTATCTGATGACAGGTTTGATTATTCTAAATATGTATGCCCAGCTTTTCAGTCTTTTTTATAAGGTGGCAGGAATCGCCTGCACCATTCTGGGAGCGGCGGGCATTCTTTTATTTTGTGTCGGGGCATATCGCTTTGTCCGCGAAAGAAAGGGCATCAGGCTTTTTCAGGGCGTCACATGGGAGAGGATGGGCGTCCTCCGGATCGTGGCGATACTGTTTTGTTTTGTGCTCACGCTTCTTTGGACGAACCGCAGCCCCAGCCAATACGATACGGGGCTTTATCACGCGCAGGCGATCCGGTGGATCGAGGACTACGGTGTGGTTCCCGGTCTTGGAAATCTGCATATGCGGCTGGCTTATAACAGCGCGTTCATGTCCCTGCAGGCGCTTTTCAGTCTGGGCTGGCTTGTGGGACAGTCTCTGCACAGCCTGAACGGGTTTTTCTGTCTGGCGGCTCTGGTCTATGTGTGCGCCACGATCCGGCTGTGGGGAGAAGGAAGCCTGCAGACTTCGGATTTTCTGAAATGCGGGATGGTCGTTTTTATCGTGCAGAAGCGGCATGATATCGCATCCAGCGGTACGGATATCTATGCCATGCTTCTTGTCTTTTACATTTTAATCAAGTGGAGTGAGTACTGTGAGCGCGGCAGAAAGGACGGCGTTATGTACGGCTGGCTGTGCCTTGCCGGTGTGTATGCGGCAACGGTGAAGCTGTCTGCGGCGTCCGTGGTGATACTGGCATTGTACCCGCTGTATCTGTTTGTCAAAGAGAAAAAGGGGAAGGCTGTTTTCGGCCATGTGGCGGCGGGGATTTTCATTTTGCTGCCATGGCTGATCCGCAATGTGATTATTTCGGGCTATCTGGTCTATCCCTACGGCGGACTGGATTTATTTAACCCTGACTGGAAAATGGACAAGGCGGTGCTCGCGGAGGACAGTCTCGACATCAAAATGTTTGCGCGGGGCATCAGAGATGCAGCAGCGTATGACAATTCCTTTTTTGGCTGGATTCCCGGCTGGTTTTCCAAGCAGGAGATGGGGAACCGCGTGCTGATCGTGGCGGCGGTGGTCTGCATTCCGGTGATTCTTTATCTGCTCGCACAGTGTTTTCGTCGCAGGGAATATGCATGGGCGTCTCTTCTGGGTACGGGAATTGTGAATCTGGTCTTCTGGATGGTGACTGCGCCTCATATGCGTTACGGCGGACCGTATATGTATATGCTTCTGGCATTGACGCTGGGGACCGTGGTGCGTCTGTGGGGAAGAGAAGCTGCGGCCGCAGGGACGTTTTTGGCGGGAGAACGGGTGAGGACCGGTCCTGTATGGGAAAAGACGCTTCGCGTGGCGGCTGTGGCAGTTTTTGCCGTGTTCCTGCTGCAATACGGGGAGAGACTTTTCAAGATTCCGGAGATAGAGGCGAAGGAGCTTGTCAGACAGCCGGATTATCTTTCGTGGCAGTCTACGCAGTATCCGGTGGACAATGTGCATATCTGGAAGCCGGATGACGGGGATTTGTCAGGATATTTTGCATTTCCCGCCACACCACAGGGAAGACAGCTCCGGGTTCTGCGGCTGAGAGGAGAGAGCTTTTGGGAGGGATTTCGACATGAGTAAACCGGACATTCACGCGGACGATTACGCGCTTACCTTAAACACTTCAAAGGATATGCTGGAATGTATGCAGAAGGGGCGGCTTGACAGCATCAGTATTGTGCCGAATATGAGCTGCTTTGCGGAATGCATGGAACTGCTTTACGACAGGATACCGGAACTTCCCTTTTTACCGCTTTTGTCGGTGCATCTGGATTTCGTGGAGGGGAGAAGTCTGGCGGGAAGAGAACACACGCCGGATTTGACGAAACAGGGAAGCGATCTGATGGGACTTGGCTGGGGCGGTCTTTTTGCGGCGTCCTATCTGCCGTATAAGAGGAAACGGATCAAGGCGCAGTTAAAGCGCGAGATCAAAGCCCAGCTTGCCAAAGGGCAGGGGGCGGTTAGAAGGTGCATGGAAATCGCAGCCGAAAGCGGGATTCCCTGCGGCCAGAAGGGACTGCGGATCGACAGCCACCAGCACGCCCACATGATTCCCGTGGTGTGGGAGGCGGTACTGGAAGTGGTGCGCGAGGAGGGGTATGCATTGGAGTATATCCGAAATTCCAAAGAACCGCTCGGCATATTTATGACAGATGTGTCGCTTTATAAGACGTACCGGCCTGTCAATTTTGTGAAAAACAGACTTTTGTCTCTCTACTCCCATAAGGCGGACCGCTTTTGCAAAGAAAGCGGCATGGAGCGGATGTATCTCTGGGGGCTTGTGATGAGCGGCCGGATGGACAAAGGGAGGATAGAGCGGCTTTACGGGAAAATGAAGCGCAAGGCCGAAAAGGACGGGAGAACGCTGGAGATTCTTTTCCATCCGGGCATCACCCTGCCGGAGGAGGTCACATCCGAGATCGCGAAGGAGGCGGCGGATGATTTTTACCTCCGAAAGGACCGCCATGTGGAAAAGGAAGCGGTGCTTGGCGTGAAGTGGTGACGTCAGGGCGCAGAATGCTGTGCCTGCGGAGGCGGGATGATCGTGAAATGGCGGGGCGCGGGCGAATTTCAGAAAAATGTGAAAATTTCTGCTGTAAAAGTCGGAAAAATGTGTGGAATTTAATTTCTAAGACAGGAAAAACGTGTAAAAAATTGTAAAAAAGCGCGGAAAAATGTGTAAAAGGCGATTGAAAAACCCGGAAAAATGTGTGATACTGGTTTTGGACATATAAAGAAGGGGGATTTCAATGAAGCGAAATGTCATTCAGGATTTAATCAACTGGAAAGCCAGCGAGGAGCGAAAGCCTATGGTGCTAAAGGGGGCGCGTCAGGTTGGCAAGACATGGCTGATGAAAGAATTTGGACAAAGCTGTTACCACAGTTTTGTCTATTTTAACTTTGACGAAGAGGATGAACTGCAATCCATCTTTGAAACTAACAAAAATCCCCATCGGATTATTGCGCTTCTTTCCATGATTGCCGGAGAAAAAATTCTTCCGGGGGAAACTCTTATTATTTTCGATGAGATACAGGAATGTCCGGAGGCGTTGAATGCGCTGAAATATTTCAGGGAAAAGGCCAATGAATATCATGTGATCGCGGCCGGGAGTCTGCTTGGAACGCTCCTTGCAAAGCCGAAATCCTATCCGGTCGGTATGGTCAATCTGCTCGACGTCTTTCCGATGACCTTTGACGAGTTCCTTTGTGCGGTTGATCCGCTCCTCTATGACTATTATGCAGGCATTCAGAAAAACCGGCAGATCGAAGATATTTTCCACAGCCGCCTGCTTGAAGCATACAACTACTATCTGATCATCGGCGGTATGCCGGAATGTGTCGAATCATGGATAAAATATCACGACCCGCAGAAAATTTCCAGGATACAGCGTGAGCTGATTGAAGTCTATGAAAATGATTTTTCCAAACACAACGGTAAAGTGAACAGCGGCCGCATTCTCATGGTCTTTCGCAGCATTGTCACACAGCTCGCAAAACCAAACGAGAAGTTTATGTATGGGGCGGTGCGCGAAGGCGGCAGGGCGCGTGATTTTGAGGAGGCGATTGAATGGCTTGTCTCGGCCGGTATGCTGAACCGCGTTTACAATGTATCTAAGATGGAGCATCCTCTTTCCGCTTTTGAAAGACTGGATCAGTTCAAACTCTTTGTATTTGACACGGGTCTTCTCAAATATATGGCAGGCATTGACAACAGCGCTATCCTTTTGAAGACTGACTATCAATTCAAGGGACCGCTTACTGAAAATTATTGTTTACAGCAGCTCCGGGGGCAGTTTGAGATCGTGCCCCGCTACTTTTCTGATAAGAACGGGGAAATTGATTTTGTCCTGCAATACGGCACTGAGATTATTCCCATAGAAGCAAAGGGCGGGGAAGATAAATCCGCTCCGTCTTTTAAAAAATATATTGCGGACTGCCAGCCGGAACACGCGCTTCGCTTTTCCAAACGCGGTTACCGGAAAGACGGCTATATTACCAATATCCCGCTGTATCTTGTCCGGAAAACAAGGGAATTGCTCTGACGGGACTCGAATGAGACAGAGCCGCGAAAACCACAAGTCAGGTATTCGACAATAAAAATGGAATAAAATTTTTGTTACTCCCCCAGCGCCTCCCTCAGCTCCGGCACTTCCTCCGCGATGATTTCCATGAAATACGCCGCGCCTTCCGCGTTCAAATGGTCGGAATCGGAAAAGTAAGTCAGGTTTTCACCAAACCTTGCGTCGTGGGAGTAGTCGTAATAACTGACATTAGTGTCAGATGCAATGCGGTTGATGGTGCCGTAAAAGCGATCCAGAAAATCTTCCGGAACGGGGTTATTGTAGTAAACAGAAAAGGGTGTGGTGATGAGCACGGGTGTGAGCCCGTGTTTTTTGCAGTAGTCGATCAGGGAGAGGAGCTGCGTTTCACGCTCGGGTAAAAAGAGCGTTTCTTTGTTGTTGAAATGCCGGTCAAAACGCATGGCGGCCCGATTTGCAAACTCAGCGACAGCGGCTTCGTCCATCTCTGCGGACCCTGTGTCCGATTCCGCCTCAGCGGCCAATACCTTGAGGGAGGGGGAAAACACGGGCAGCAGCTTTAGGAGATCCTCCCCGGCGGAGAGGATGGGAAGTCTGGTGGTTACGATATCCGTGTAGAGATCATAGTCCGGTACGTTTTTGGGGGACAGAAAGTGGTAGTATTTTACGGACAGCGCCTGCGCCTCGCTCTCATTCACCGTCTCATTGTTGAAGGAAAAGTAGGAGACGGGGATAAACACCACGCATCCCTCGTCCAGATGCGATCCATACTCCTTTAACAGGGCGAGATCGTATTGGTAAGTCTGGCTCACGCTGCCGAAGTTAAAGCAGGAATAGCCATCCTCCGTCAGTCCGTCATAGATGAAGTCATATGCGCCGTGGGAGCTGCCCACATTGGCGATCTCCACGTCGTTGATCTGGTTTCCCAGCATCCGCAGATTCCACATATCCATATATTTCGCATCGTCAATTTCCCGGTACGGTATATTTAATAAAAAAAGAATCAAAATCGCCGCCGCCGGAATAGCGATACACTTTATGGTAAATACGAGAATTGTCTTTTTTCGATTCATCCTGCTTTTCCTTTTTATAGTTGTGAAATATTTCATAACCTGTATTAATTGTGTAAGTGAAATAATTATAACCAGACCAATTATTTAATTACGTTTGTTTAAAATTGTAAATAGATAAACTCCGTCGCAATGCCCTTATAGGAAAACAATGCGGTCGCCACCAGAAGCAGCACGTAAACGCCATAGCGGACGGGGCCTTTCTGCCGTGAAATCATCCCGATCACGTCCTGCCTGAGAGAAATCAGGTCATAAAGGAAAAGCACAACCGCCGACAGCAGCATACCAAACATGGATAAATAGGGCATATCCAGACAGATCACGGCGGTTTTCAGGTAATTTAGCGGCCGCCCGATATCCCAGAACAGCCTTGAAATAATCCAGAATGCGTCCTGAATGGTGTTCGCCCGGAAAAAAATCCAGGTAAAGCAGAGCAGCGCGAAGGTAACGGGAAGCTGCCACCAGTGTTTCTTTCTGGTGACGGGAACGCCTCGTCTGGTCTTCGGGTAAAGCAAAGTTTCCGCGATCTGCAAAGCGCCGTGAATCGCGCCCCAGAGGATGTATGTCAGGCTGCTGCCATGCCAGAAGCCGCTTACCAGAAAGGTGAGAAGAAGATTCAGGCAGTTTCGCCATTTCGGCACCCGGCTGCCGCCAAGGGGAATATATACATAGTCCCGGAACCATGTGGAGAGTGAAATATGCCAGCGGCTCCAAAATTCTTTCACGGAAAAGGAGAGATACGGGCTTTTAAAGTTTGTCGCAAGCTCTATGCCAAAGAGTTTCGCGCAGCCGATGGCGATGTCCGAGTAGCCCGAAAAATCGCAGTAGATTTCGATGGCGAACATCACCGTGACGATGATAAAAACAAGTCCCACATAGCTGTGGGCATTGTCGTACACTTTGTTTACGGTGGCGGCGAACACGTCCGCGATCACCAGCTTTTTAAAGTACCCCCATGCCATCAGCTTAAGGCCATAGGTCACTGTCTCGTAATCGAAACGCCGCTCCTTTTTAAACTGCGGCAAAAGCGCCTCCGCGCGGCCTATGGGGCCTGCCAGAAGCTGCGGGAAAAAGGAGACGAAAAGGGCGTAATAACCGAAGTGCCGTTCGGCGCGGATTTTCCCCTTATAAACGTCGATCAGATATCCCATGGACTGAAAGAAGTAGAAGGAAACGCCCGCGGGCAGCAGGATTCTCACAGTGAGGGGCTGTAAGGACAGGCGTCCAGCGTCGATCATGGCATTGATCCGGCTGATGACGGGAGCCCCCAGCTTAAAGACGAGAAGAATACTTACAAGAGGCAGAACACCCCCCAGCAGGCAGCGTCTTTTTTTTGCCTGCGCTGTCGCCTTTTCCAGTCCAAGCGCCAGAAAGTAGGTGAGAATCGTGGTGAAAAAGAGCAAAAGACCGTAGGCCGCGTGGAGATTCATGTAAAAGGCATAGCTTGCCCCCAGCAGGAAAATCCACCGGAACCTGACAGGCACGATATGGTACAGGATAAAGGCCGCCAGCAAGAAGACGGCAAAGGTTATGGAATTAAAAAGCATAGTCTCCTCCCATGTTACTTTTCACACCCGAATCTGCTAATTATTTTACTGTATTGTGGAAATATTTACAACCATGTGCTATAGTGAAAACGGAGGCGGATGAAAATATGGGTATCACTTCCTTTTATTTTTTGTGTTTTTTTATTGTTTTATTAATTGTTTATTACTGTATTCCCCGTAAGCTGCAGTGGGGATTTCTTTTGTCTGGCAGCGCAGCGTACTGCCTGCTTGCGGGACAGGGGGCGCTGCTTTTCTATCCGGTTGTATCCGTGGGCGCCTGTTACGCCGGGACGAAGCTTCTTGCAGGGACGCCTGCGGAGGCGGAAAAGAGGCGCAGAGGCATTCTTGCTGTGACTATATTAGTCAATATAGGCATTCTTTTTGCCCTGAAATATGTCAATTTTTTCATTAATACCGTGGATGGCGTCGTGCATCTTTTCGGCGGGCCGGGGGAGCTTATTTCCGGTGTGGATTTTCTGGTGCCTCTGGGGGTGAGCTTTTATACGTTTTCGCTTTTGGGGTATGTGATCGACGTCTACTACGGACTGGCCGGACCTCAGAAAAACTTCGGCAGACTTGCGCTCTACGGGCTGTATTTTCCGAATCTCATTTCGGGGCCGATCTTAAAATACAGGGAGCACGCGGCGCAGTTTTTTGCCCCGCACGACTTTGACTATAAACAGGTGACGCGTGGACTGCAGCGCATGATCTGGGGATTTTTTAAGAAACTGGTGATTGCCGAGCGGCTTGGCGTTTTGGTGAACACGGTTTACGGGGACTATGAGGGATATCCGGGCGCGTATATCTGGGTGGCCACCGTCTGTTACGCGTTTCAGCTATACACCGATTTCTCCGGCTGTATGGACATTGTATTGGGATTGTCGCAGAGTCTGGGAATCGCCCTGCCGGAAAACTTTCAGACGCCCTTTTTCGCGAAGAGCGTGGCGGAATACTGGCGCAGATGGCATATTACGCTGGGCGTGTGGATGAAGGACTATGTTTTTTATCCGCTTCTCCGGTCAAAACTCTTTACGAACCTGAATCAGTCTTTCAGGAAAAAGTTTGGTAAAAAGCGCGGAAAACAGTACGCCACGTTTGCGGCTATGTTCGTTCTGTGGCTCACGGTGGGCATCTGGCACGGCGGCGACTGGAAGTTTGTGATCGGCTCCGGGCTGTTGCACTGGTTCTATATTGTGATGGAGGAGCTGCTTGCGCCGCCCTTCGCCCGTCTGAATGAGCGGCTTCATTTAAACGGGGAGGGCCGGTTCTTAAACGGCGTCCGCATCCTGCGCACTTTCTTTCTGGTTTGTATCGGCGATTTGTTTTTCCGGGCAGCCTCCACAGGAGACGCGTTTGCCATGCTGGGAGAAGCGGTGCGTGTATGGAATCCGCATATCCTCTGGGACGGCTCGCTGCTGCAGCTTGGCCTTGACGGGATCGAGACGGCGGTGACGGTTCTCTCCCTGCTGCTGCTCTGGGCGGTGTCCCTGTATCAGAGAAAAGGTTCGGTGCGGGAGTGGATTGGGGCGAAGCCCCTGGCGCTTCGCTGGATGCTCTGGTACGCGTTATTGTTTGCGGTTATTCTGCTGGGATATTACGGGCCGGGGTACAGCGCGTCAGAGTTTATCTATCAGGGATTTTAGAAATTCGGATAGTAAAGACTGGCAAACTGTGGTAAACTGAGAAGTAAGATTGAGAGTACGGGAGATAGAGAATGGATAAGATAGCAGTATTGATTCCCTGTTATAATGAGGAGAAGACCATTGCCAAGGTGGTGGGTGACGCCAGAGAAGCGCTGCCCGAGGCGGTGATCTATGTCTATGACAATAATTCTACCGACCGCACGGTGGAGCTCGCAAGAGATGCCGGTGCGGTAATCCGGTATGAGCATATGCAGGGAAAAGGCAATGTGATCCGCAGAATGTTCCGTGAGATCGAGGCGGAGTGCTATATCATGGTGGACGGCGATGACACCTACCCCATGGAGTATGCAAGAGAAATGGCGGACAAGGTGCTTCTTCACAGTGCGGATATGGTGGTGGGAGACAGGCTTTCCTCCACTTACTTTACGGAGAATAAAAGACCGTTTCATAATTTCGGCAATTCCATTGTGCGCGGCAGCATCAACAGGCTTTTTCACTGCGACATCAAGGATATCATGACAGGTTACCGCGCGTTCAGCTACGGCTTTGTGAAAACTTTCCCTGTGCTTTCCACAGGATTCGAGATTGAGACGGAAATGACCATCCACGCGGTCTATAATAACATGCAGATTGAAAATGTGATTGTGGATTACCGGGACAGGCCAGAGGGCAGCGAGTCGAAACTGAACACCTTTTCGGACGGCTTCAAGGTGCTCCATACGATTATGAAGCTCTATCGGGATTACAAGCCCTTCGGGTTCTTCGGGCTGTGCTCGATTATTCTCATGCTGCTTGCGGTGGTATTCTTTATCCCCATTCTGATTACCTACATTGAGACGGGGCTTGTGGACCGGTTTCCCACGCTTATCGTCTGCGGGATTATCGGGCTGGCGGCTTTGCAGTCTCTGTTTGCGGGGCTGATGCTGTCCAATATGGCATTAAAGAACAGGCGTGATTTCGAGTACAGACTGACGCTTGTGACAAGGCGTCTGCGTGAGAAGTAAAGCGGCGTGTGCATAAACAGACGGGGCATGTCCGGCGATTGGACATGCCCTTTTAGACGGATAGGGAGACGGATTATGGAAAAGACAGGAAAAAACGGTTCGGCGCGGGAACTGGCGCTTACGGGTGCGGCTGCGCTTTTGCCCCTGGTCTGTGCCGGACGGATATTTCTCCTCCTTCGCGCGCAGGGGAGCGTTTACACAATGGGGATTTTCCCGCTGGCTCTGCTCTTCGGACTGTACAGTCTGTGGAAAAGAGCTTTGTTTTTAGAGGAAGTTTTCTTTCCCGGTGTGGTGAGGGGGCTTCTGGCGGCCGGATTTGCCGCGCTGCAGGTGTTGGGGCTTGTTTACAGCCATCCGGGGATCTGCGGTGTGCCGGAGGCGGTTTTGTGGGTGATGTGCTTTACGCCTATGACGCTTGCAGGGCTGAACGGACTCTTTTTTCTGGCAAAGCGGCGGAATGATGAACTGACATGTGTGTCGGAAAAAGGTGCGGGCGCGGCAGAGGCATGTGCCGGGCGGAAGGGTTCCTTTCCGGGAGCCTTCGCGCTGATCTTTGGGGGATTCTGCATTCCCTTTGCCACCTATTATCCGGCGATCATGGCCTATGACGTGATTCCCCAGCTCGACCAGATCCGGGCAAGCGGTCTGACCACCCACCATCCGCTGATTCATACGCTCATGCTGAAAGGGTGTCTCGGGGTGGGAGAACTTTTGTCTTTTCTGCCGAATGCGGATCGGGCGGGACTGGCGCTCTATTCTGTTTTACAGATGGCGGTGGTGGCGGCCTGTTTTGCCTGGGTTTACTGCTTCCTTTGCAGACGGGGCGTGTCGAAGCTTCTCTGCTACGCTTTCGTTCTGTTCGCGGCTGTCTTTCCCACCCACGGGATGCTGGCTGTGTCCATCACGAAGGATACCATATATGCGGCGCTCACCATGGTGTTTACGGCGTTTGCCTATGAGCTGGCGACGGAGGAGGAGAGCCTTGGAAAGGGATGGTTTGTCTGCTACGGGCTTTTGACGGTCTTGCTTTTGCTGTTCCGGAACAACAGTGTTTACGCGTGGATTTTGTATGTGCTCGCCGTAACTTTTTCGGTACTGCGTAAAAAGCCCTGTTTCAAAAAAATCTGTGGGGTCCACGGGGCGGCTTTTCTGCTGTATGTGGCTCTCCATACGCTGATGGTGCAGGCGTCTTCGGCTACAAGCGACACTTACGCCAGAGAAATGCTGAGTGTTCCGGCCCAGCAGATCGCCAGAGTGGTGCAGTATCATGAGGAGGAGCTGACGCAGGAGGACCTGGAGGCAGTCGCAGCGGTGTGGGGAGAAAACCTTCCGGAATATGTGCCTGCCATTGCGGACAGGAGCAAGAAGGACATTGCGGGCGACCGCGAGACGCTTCGGATTTTCGCCAGAGAGTGGGTCTCTCTGGGGCTTCGCTATCCCGGAGCGTATTTACAGGCGTTTCTTTTGAAAAATAAGGGAATGTGGGATCTGACGGATGTGACCTATCTGAATGATGTGTATTCCTATGCGAAAGGGTATCTGCAAATCACCTATCCAAGTGACCAGCAGCCCTATATGGAGGCGCTTGCGCCCGGCTATGTGCGGCACCAGAAGCTGCAGCCTTTGCAGTCCCTTTACCGGTATTTCGCGGCGGGGGATGAGCTGTGGCGGTACTGTCCGCCCGCAGCGCTTGTGATGCAGCCTGCCTTTACCTGCTATCTGCTTTTATTTTTCTGTCTCTGCTGTATCGGTCTGAAAAAGCGGACGCTGCTGCTTCCGGCGGTGTATCTGCTGGCGCTTGCGGGCACGCTGCTTTTGGGGCCATGTGTGCTGACCCGCTATGTATATCCGCTTATGCTGTCGGTTGCGGTGCTGGCGCTTTTGCTGTTCGGGCGCGGTCGTATTCACAGAGGATAAAGTTGGTACACCATGTAAACGGTGTCCCCGGCGGTAAAGCTGTCCGCGACGGAAAGGCCTGCCTGAAAGGTATGCCGGAAGTACATGATTACAGGGTGCTCCTCATTGTAGGGGGCCTCCTGCAGAATAAAGTATACATGTTCGCTGTTCACCACATCCCGTCCGAAGTCGCCGATGTTCTGATCAGCGAGCTTTTTTTGTGTGTTGGGATTGCAGATCACCCCCCAGTTGGTGTAGATGAAATTCTGGTATGTATCCTGTCCCCGTCCAAAGGGCGTCTCGTAGAAATGCTCCAGCGTTCCGGAGCCGTAAGTCCATATGTAGAAATTGTCCGGATGTGCCAGACAGTATTCCCGAAGCTCCCGCCATGTCTCTTCGTGGATGCGGTAGTTAACCGCCACGTCCCGGTGGGTGGCATACACCGAAAAAAGGCTCAGGCAGCCGAGCAGGGGAAGAAGCACATAGTACCGTCTGCGGTTTTCTGAGGGCAGCAGATTAAAGGCCAGAATGATGCCCAGAAGGATCAGGAAATCCACGGTAATCAGGGGCTGGACGATGCGCTTGGGGAAACGTCCCTCGTAGAGCACATAGCCCCAGCTCACGCTCCGGCCGAAAAGATACATCAGGTACACGAAAAGGGCGCTGGCATTGCGCTCCAGAAAGATCAGCACGGGGGTAAGGAGCAGCAGGAATCCGGCGATCAGATTGGCGGGCTGCATTCCGTCCTGATAGAAAAAGACATTTACAGCGGAAACCGCTGCGCTTTTCAGCCGTTCTTTCAGGCTCGTGCGGTCCAGATAACACCGTCTGGCCAGATCGTGCATTTGTTTCCAGTCGGAGACGGACATGTCATACCCGATGTGGGGCGCGCCGCTTTTGCGGTACATGTAAGCTTCCTCGTCCAGACCGAGCGCCCGCAGGTCGTCCCCGCATTCTTCATAGTCAGGCCAGCCGTAAAAGTCGCCTACCCGCTCTCTGTAGTGGTTGATTTTCCGGAAGTCGGACCATTTGTCGGAGGAGTAGGCGACAGCGTTTGCCCCCCAAAGCAGCCCCATGCCCAGACATAAGAGCAGGGCGAAGCCAAGGAGTCTGACCGCCACGCCTTCGTACTCATTTTTGGCGGCCGAGATCCATTTGCAGAGCCAGAGCATACCGGCCATGGGCAGCATGAGATAGAAAATATTCTGGCGCATACTGAAAGAGATCCACGCAAAGAGCAGGGTCGGTACATTGTCCAGAAAAAAGCCGGCGAACGACTGGTTGACGCGGGAAGTGATAAAGCAAAACAGCGCCGCGGCAGCCGCCAGTCCGGCGGTGGTGGTGTACTGCGCCTCCGCGATTACGTTCAGGTCTATAATGAAAAACAGGAGCAGAAAAGCGGCCAGGGCAGGCGGCCAGAGCGCGGCCTGCGGATTGTGCCGCTGGCGGATCCGCAGGATGCGCCGGTAAACCGCATAAAGGCACAGTATTTGCACGGCGTGCTGAAACAGCCCGTACCATGGTATGAAGCTCCACATGGTATAGAGCTTTGAAAGCAGCCATGAAAGGGGATAGAGGAAAAACATGACATGAGCGTCAGGTGTACCTGTATACGCGCCCGAGAGGATGCTGTACATGCCCCAGTCGTCGTTGATGCCGTCCACCGGCCTGATCAAAAACAGCAGTAAGACGTAAAACGCAGGCAGCAATAAGAGAAAAAGAAGATCGCCCCGTAAAAGGGAGGGTATCTTTGTGTGGGAATTCCGGTGGTTTCTATGTCCGAAGGAGAGCGTGTCAGGCTGCGCTCCCTGATTCATTAATGGCATCGGGTTATCCTTTCGTAAATAAATTGTTTCGCATATTTTTAAGTTGTCTCTATTATAATATACCATAACATATTAAGAATTACGGAAGAATTTTTTAATTCGGAATGTATGTGATAGGAAAATCGGGAAAAATGTGGTAAAGTATATAAAGATTACAGGGCGGCAAAGAACCGCCGGAACATAGGAAGACGGATATATCATGCGGGGAAAGGTCGGTAAAAGATGGGAAATACGAGACGTGGCAGACAGAATATAAATATGCTTCTGGTGGTTTTGATTGGTTTTTGCGTTCTGGCGATCATTGAGATCGTGTACGGACAGGCACAGATGAAGGTGGAGCGGGAACGTCTGGAGCTGGAGGAGCAGAACCGTCAGGCGGTGCAGGAGTTGAAGGAGGAATGGCGGAATCTGAAAGAGGGATCCAGCGTGGTTGTCGCGGAGAGTGAGGCCGCTCCCGCCGCCAGCGAGGCGGATCAGGAGGAGACACCCGCCAAAATTACGAAGCAGGAAACTGAAAAAGAGGATAAGAAAGACGACAAGAAGGACGAGAAGAAAGAGGAGGCCGCTCCCAAAGAAGAGGATGACAGGGACTATAGTATGCAGATTGTTATTCTGGGCGACAGCATCATGGACGGCGACCGGACGGAGAGCGGCGCGGCGGATATCATCGGCGAGCAGCTTGACGCGAAGATTTATAATATGTCCATGGGCGGCACCACGGCGGCGCTTCTGCCCAATGACCAGTACAATTTCGCAACATGGGAATCCCGAAGCCTGCTTGGCGTGGTACATGGGATTCTGGGCAATATCAACACGGATATCTTTGACGGTTACGCGGCGGGCGACGTGCTGAAAACCTGTGATTTTGACAAGACGGATTACTTTATCATAGAGTACGGCGTGAATGATTTTCTGACCAAACAGATTCCCAACAGCAGATATCTGGAAGGCGGCGACACGCTGGCGATAGACGAGGCGCACACGTATACCGGTGCGCTGCACGATGCGGTCAGCAGGCTTAAGGAACGTTTTCCGGATGCGGGGATTTTGCTGGTTTCGCCCCACTATTGCCAGGTCTTTAACGGACAGACCTTTATCGGAGACGGCTATTCGCTGGATTACGGCTACGGTCCGCTGATCACTTACGCGAGAGGAACCGGATATGTGGCAGGGCAGTTTGAAAAGGACCGCGTGTTCTTCTTCAATGCTTTCGAGGAGAGCGGCATCGACGCAGGCACCGCGGAGCAGTATCTGGCGGACGGCATTCACATGACGCCGCTGGGAGCGCGTGTGTATGCGGAGAAGATTGCAAGAATCATATACAGTGACTTCGCGCCGGAGGAATGATTGCATAGGGCAGGCAAAATATGGTATGATAAAAGGCAGGTGCAAAACCTGCCTTATTTGCGCAAAAAGCGGCGCGTCTCAAGTATGCGCAGGCATCGGTAAAATATTTGTGGAGAGAATTTATGCGGGAACTGGAATACCCCTTTGACGGGGAGCTGATATTAAAAAAATCAAAGAAGCTAAAGCGCGCGCTTCTGGAGGAGCGGTCTGATTTTCTGGAGAAGCGGATCGCGGTTCTCGGAGGCAGTACGACGCATGATATCATACGCATACTGGAGCTGTTTTTGCTGGAGCAGGGCATCCGCCCCGTGTTTTACGAGTCGGAATATGCACAGTACTGGCAGGACGTGATGTTTGACAATCCGGAGCTTCGCTCCTTTGCCCCGGATCTGATATTTATTCATACCTCCAACCGGAATATCACGGCGTGGCCTTCCGTTTCGGATTCGGTGCAGCGGGTGGAGGAGCTGCTCTCGGAGCAGTATGGCCGTTTTCAGGCGATGTGGGATAAGATTGCGGAGGTTTACCGCTGCCCCGTGATCCAGAATAATTTCGAGTATCCCTTTTTCCGGCTTCTGGGTAATCAGGAAGGCGTCTGTCCGCAGGGAAGGATCGCCTTTGTCAACAGGTTTAACGAGAAATTCTATCAGTACGCGAGGGAGCACGGAAATTTTTATATTCACGACATCCACTATCTGTCGGCCGCCTACGGGCTTGACAGGTGGGCGGATCCTCTGTACTGGCATATGTACAAATATGCCTGCTGTATGCAGGCGATCCCCGTTTTTTCCCACAATCTGGCGAATATCATCAAGTCGGTTTTCGGCAGAAATAAGAAGGCCCTTGTGCTGGATCTTGACAATACGCTCTGGGGCGGCGTTGTGGGTGACGACGGGCCGGAAAATCTGGAGATCGGGCAGGAGACGCCGATGGGACAGGTTTACTCGGAATTTCAGGGTTATGTGAAAGCGCAAAAGGAGATCGGCGTCATGCTTGCCGTGAACTCCAAAAATGAACATGAAAACGCCATAGCCGGACTGAATCACCCGGAGGGCGTGATTAAGCCGGAGGACTTCGTACTGATTAAGGCGAACTGGGAGCCGAAGAGCGAAAATACAGGCGCCATTGCCAGGGAGCTGAATATTCTGCCGGATTCTCTTGTGTTTGTGGACGACAATCCGGCGGAGCGGGAGATCGTGAGTGCGCAGACGGCGGGGACGGCGGTTCCCGAAATCGGCACGCCGGAGCAGTATATCCGGGTGCTTGACCACAGCGGGTTTTTTGAGGTGACAAGCCTGTCGGAGGACGACAGGAAACGAAGCGAGATGTATCAGGCCAACATGGCCAGAAAGGTGCAGCAGGAGCGTTTCGCCGATTACCGGGAGTATCTGCTGTCTCTGGAAATGCAGGGGACGATCCGCTCTTTTGAGGCGGTTTACATGGCGCGGATCGCCCAGCTTACCAATAAGAGCAATCAGTTTAATCTGACAACGAGGCGGTTCACGCAGGCGCAGATCGAGTCGTTTGCGGCGGATGAAACATATATTACCCGCTATGGAAAGCTGGCTGACCGCTTCGGGGATAACGGCGTGGTTTCTGTGGTGATCGGCAGAAAAGGGACGATGGCCGATACAGATATTTACCGGCGGGGAGAGACGCCGGGCGCGGCGGACGGTGCGGCAGCAGACGTGCTGCACCTGGAGCTGTGGCTGATGAGCTGCCGCGTATTAAAGCGGGATATGGAAGCGGCCATGATGGACAGTGTGGTGGAGGCGTGTCTGGACTGCGGGATTAAGACGATTATGGGATATTATTATCCCACGGCGAAGAATGCCATGGTGAAGGCTTTTTATCAGACCATGGGGTTTGAAAAGACGGAAGAAACCGACACGGGTGTCACAGTATGGCGGTATGAGATCCCCGCAGATTATGAGAAGAAAAATACGGTTATTAGCGTGAAAAGTACTTCTAAAGACGTCCCGTCATAGGACGGGACGCCAAGAAGCACTAGATTTGCTTCGCAAATCACTTTCACGCGGGAGAATGCCTGAAATACGGGCATTCTCCGAATGGAAAAATGTTTTACAGAAAGGATGGGACAGACATATGAGCAGAGAAGAAGTGTTTGAAAAATTGAACGGGGTTTTCAGGGATGTGTTTGACGATGAGGAGATCACTGTCACGGACGTTACCACGGCGGACGATATCGAGGAGTGGGATTCTCTGGAGCACATCAATCTTCTTGCGGCGGTGGAGCAGGAGTTTGGCATGAAGTTTAACATGGGACAGGTAGTTTCCATGAAGAATGTGGGCGAAATGGCGGATATCATCATCGCGCAGATCGGATAAGCCGCGTAACGGGGCAGGAACACGCCGGTACAGCCGGGCAAAGGAGCAGAAAACGGTATGGGAAAGGGAGTTCCGGGCGGAGCGCAGCGCTTTTTAAAAAAAACGGATAGCATAGATAAAAAGAGAGAGGCCATTTTCGTGTGGGCTTTCTTTGCCGCGCTTGTGTACGGCGTGGTGATTGTTACGGGGACGTTAACGTCGGGGTTTCATCTGGTCGACGACTGGGAGTTTGCCAAGTATGTGGATTGGATGACGCTGGAGCATTACAGCCTGTGGGACTGCCTGCGGGAGGCTGTGGGTTATGATCTGACGCTCCGTTTCAGGCCGTTATACTATATCAACCGGGTGCTGATGGCCTATGTGTTCGGCATAAATCTGACAGCAATGTCGGTTGTGAAGGCGGCGGAGATTGTCGTGACGCTCGTCGCACTCTATTACTGCGCGAGGCAGATGAAGTGCCATGCGGTTTATGCCGCGCTCTTTTCCCTGACAGTGATGGTGGGCTACCAGTCTCCGGTGTGGTGGAAGCTGGGGCCGCAGGAATCGTATGATATGATGCTGTTTGCGGTGGGATTCTTTTTCCTGCTGAAATGGCTTTCCACGGACAAGAGGCGGTACGCCCTGTCCAGTCTGGGCGCTTTTTTCCTCATGTCGGTTTACAAGGAGCCTTTTATTCTCCTCCTGCCCTTTGCGGGGCTTTATGTGCTGTACGACGGGATGAAGGGAAAGCGTGTGACGCCTGCGCTTCTGTGGGAGACGATCAGAAAAAGGCTTTCGTATCTGCTGACCATCGGCGTCATTTTTGTGGTGGAAATGTTTTTGATCCTGTTCGTGATCGGCACGAACAACTATTCATATGTAGGTCTGGACGAGAGCGTGACGCTTGACCAGTATGTGCAGGTATGGCGCGCGGCCGCAGGAAATAACCTGAAATGGTATGTCAGGTTTGGCGTGCTGATGGGGCTGATTCTGCTGACTTACTGGGAGCATGTGAAAAAACTCGGCTGGGAGATACTTCTTACGGCGGCGGTTGTGCTGCCACAGTGCGTCTCCTACAGCAAGACTGCTCTGGAAGAGCGCTATATACTGCCCTGGGTGTTCGGCTATGCGTTCTTTTTTGTGATTGTGGGATGCACCTTCCGGCCTCTTAGCGGCAAGCGGCAGATCGCTTACATGCTCTGCCTGCTTCTGATGCTGGCGGCCCACGGCAGGGTGACGCTGCGGGAGGCGCGGTATTTTACCTACCGGGGAGAGAGCATCAGGACGATGCTTGATGCGACGCTTGATCTGGTGCAGGGGACGGACAAAAAAGTATTGTCCTGCTTTGCGCCGAACGCGGAGGGAAATAAGACGATGTACCACTGGTTTCGTCTCCACGGGTACGACGAGGTGTTTTACTGGGAGGAGGACGAGAACAAGATCAACCGCTCCTACGGACCAAGAGAGGACGAGCAGGCGGACTTTGCGGATATTGACGTGGTCGTGATGTACAATGAGGAAGACCGGCACTGGTGTTATGAGCCAAGTCTGGATCTGACCGATTTCACGGAGAAAAAGTGCGGGACGATTACGATGTATGTCCGCAATGAGTAACTACTTCTTAAGTTATCCCGCCATATGGCAGGGATGCAAAGGCTAATAAATCAGTTCAATCATACCGGCCACGGGACTTGTCAAAAAGACCACGTTACGGCCGCCCAGCGCGGGCGCGGGCGTGGGCGTGTCGATGGCGGCGAAGCCGTTACCGGTCAGTTCCAGATATGCCGCTTCGGGATCGTCGGCTTCGTAGCAGATGTGGTAGGGCGCGTTTTTATATTTTTTCAAAAGCCCTGAAACCACGGAGTCCGCGGAGACGGGGGAGATCAGCTCCACCCGGTAACCGTCTTTTATGAGAAAGCAGATATCCACTTTGCGGATATCGTCGTATACGGTGTCCTGCTCGACCTGATAGCCGAGCGTTTCAAAGGACTGTTTTGCTTTCCCGATTTTTTTGACTAAATAGCCGATATGGTGTATTTTTAATGTTGACATAGGCGCTCCTTTTTTGACGGGCAGATATCCTGTTTTTGCGCGGTATATGTGAACAGATACGAAAAGGATATCCGCGTGGGTTCATCATAACACATAACAGGGAAAAAAACATCACAAAATAACAGGGACGCTTACTTTTAGGAAAGGACGCAGCTTAGACGGATGAAAGCGCTGTATTTGAAATATAAAGATTTTATCATGGAGGTCATACACTTTGGCATGGTGGGCGTCATTAATACGCTGATGGGCTGGGCGATCATGGCGGTGCTGTATAACCTGATTCATATGAATTACTGGCTGTCAAGCGGTATTTCTTACTTTATCGGCAGTGTTTTTTCCTATCACGCGAACGCGAAGCTGACCTTTAAGGTGGAAAACAGGGACAAATGGCTGCCCTGGCGGTTTGCCCTCAATATCATCGTGTGCTATCTCGTGTCGTTCAGCGTGGCGCAGCCGCTTGTGGGGTGGCTTCTGGATGTGTCAGGGCTGTCGGCGGGAGGCATGTTCTCGAAAGCGCTTCTTGACAATGTAGCGATGATTTTCGGTATGGGAATTTTTATTGTAATGAACTTTTTCGGGCAGAAACTGTTTGTGTTCCGGACGGGACGTCATGGCGGAGCGAAAGGTTGAATCCATTCTCTGATGAGCAGTTTCGTTCAACAGATGGAACAAGTTTCGTTTGCATTTGTGATACTGCGGAATGAAAAAAGTAACGCATGTGTCATGCAGACAAATATGTGACATGGGTGTCATTAATTACAGAAGGTACAGGGAAGAAGTGTGCCGGTTGGGATGAATAAATGAAAAAACTGACGGAACAGAAGTGGTATATCCGGATAACAAAATATTGGTTTCTGTTTCCGATAACCGGATTCCTGCTGCTTGCGGCGGCAGTGTTTTTCGGTTACGGGGAGCGAAGCTATATCGGCGTTCACGATAATATGGACTTGTTTCTGGCGCAGTTCCAGATGATGAAAAATACGGACTCTTTCTGGAGACACGGCGTGGACGTGCCTTTTCTGGGCGGCGTCAGCAGGGATAACCTTCCCTCGGAGTTTTCGCTTTACAGCCTGCTTTTCATGCTGTTTCCGACTTACACGGCGTATGTGCTGGGGCTTTTGGGAAAAATCCTGCTCGGGATGTTTTCCTTTCGTCTGCTGGCGGGTGAGCTGCTTGGCGGGGGATATGGGAAATACCGTCCCGTCATCTACATGACCGGCTTTGCCTATGGGATCTGCTGGTTTTTCCCTGCTTTTGGTTTTGCCTTTGCCTCGATTCCGCTGTGCGTATGGCTGCTTGTCAGGATCTGCCGGTCCCAGGGGAAGCGGTGGTATCTGTGGTATGCGGCGTTGTTTGCATACCCGCTGGTTTCCTACTTTTCCTACCACGGCATTTTCATTCTGGGGTATCTGACGCTGGCGGTTTTGTGGCTCTTTTGCAGAGAAGTATATTTGCGCAAAAGGAAAGGGCGGGAAACGCTTTTAGGGCGCGGGGAGAGACCGCAGGAAGGAAGAGCCGCGCGGCGGCTGACCGGTGCGCTGTTCGTGCTGGCCATTGGTTTTGTGGCCTGCGAGTACCGTCTGTTCGGACAGATGCTTTTTGGCGAAGAGGAGACCATCCGGGCTTCCATTGTCAATGCAAGCCTCTCCCTGCCGGAGATTTTCGGGGAAATCGGGCAGGTGTTCCGGGAGGGCATTTTTCATGCGGACGGCGTACACGGGAAAGTTGTGCTTCCGGTGTGTGTGATATATTTTGTTGTAAACAATGCGCTTTATATACGAAAAAAAGAGGGAAAGGCCGCCCGGCGCGACCCCTTCAATCTGCTGATGGTTTTTATCCTTTTTAACTGTGTGGTGTACGGCCTTTACGATTTCGAGCCGCTGCGCTCGCTGGTAGAAAAGCTGATTCCGCCGCTTCAGGGCTGGCAGTTTAACCGGACCATCTTTTTCAATCCCTTTTTGTGGTATGCGGCCCTGTTTCTTATACTGCGCAGGCTCTACGATGCGGGGGAATGGCAGATGTGGCTGGCAAACGGCATTGTCTGCATTGCCGTGCTGGCGGTGATCCTGACGCCGACCCGCTACAATGACTTGTACAGCACCTGTTATAACAGGGCTTACGAGCATTTTCACGGCAGAGAAGTGGACGAGCTGTCCTATGAACAGTTTTACGGGGTGGATCTGTTTGAAAGGATCAAGGCGGATATCGGTTATCAGGGAGAGTGGGCGGCAGCCTACGGCTTCCATCCGGCGGTGCTTGAGTATAACGGGATTGCCACGCTGGACGGGTATCTGGGCTTTTATTCCCAGCAGTACAAGGAGGATTTCCGGAAAATTATCGCCCCCGCGCTGGAGCGGGTGGAGGCTACCAGAATCTATTACGACGACTGGGGGGCCAGAGCTTATCTGTATTCGGGGACGGACTTAAGCATTGTCAGCGCGACAAAGACCGTGTACGCCACGGACGACCGTATTTATATGGACGGGGACGCTTTTGGGGCGCTTGGAGGGGAATATCTTTTTTCCAGAATCAGGCTTTCCAACGCGCAGGAGGCCGGGCTTACCCTTCTTGGCGAGTACACGGCGCAAGACGGAAGTATGAAGATATACGCGTATCAGCATTGAGCCGTGCACGGCGAAGGAGTAAATGCGAAAATAGGTAATTGCGAAACTTATCAAATCGTGGCTTTTTTGTGCAAATAGCAAAATTATAAGCAGACCCTTGTAAAGCGTCAGCGCTTAACGAGGTTTTCCACGAGTTTAGCGTCTGCTACGCTCGGAGTGGAGCGAAAGCGCGTCTGCGTTGATTATGCTATTTGTGCAAATTCAACAACCTTAAAAGAGTTTCGCAATTGCCTAAAATGCGAAGAAGAAAAAAGGAGATGTAATCATGCCAATCAGAGTACACAATTTCGGGGGAGTGATCGGGTGGAACGCCAAAAAATATCTGCCGTGGGTTGCCAGCGAGAGCTATTTAAAATTGCAGTTTGTCAGCCGCAGACGGTCCCAGAAAGGATATATTGACTTTTTTATGAGCCATAAGGAGGCGCCCCATCCGCTGGTGGTGAATCTGGAGACGGTGAACCGGTGCAACAGCACCTGTGAATTTTGCACGGCCAACATCCACGCGGAGAAACGCCCTTATAAGAAGATGGACGACGCGCTCTATTATTCCGTGATCGACCAGCTTCACGACTGGAATTACAAAGGGCACCTGACTCTTTACGGAAACAACGAGCCGTGGCTTGACACGCGCATTGTGGAATTTCATAAGTATGCGAGAAAAAAGCTGCCGGAGGCATTTATCTTCATGTCCACAAACGGCCTGCTCTTAAATGTGGACAGGGTAAAGCAGATAGTTCCCTATGTGGATCAGCTCATCATCAACAACTACGGGATGGAAATGAAAATGCACGACAATGTGCAGGTGATACACGATTATGTGAAGGCGCACCCGGAGGAGTTTCGGGACGTGGACATTCTGGTCCAGATCCGGTACCTGAAAGAGGTGCTGACCAACCGCGCGGGCAGCGCACCGAACAAGCAGTCCAAGGGGAAGATCGTCAAGGAGACCTGTCTCATGCCGTTTACGGATCTGTGGATCACGCCCTTCGGCAAGCTGGGAATCTGCTGCTGTGACAACTTTGAAGTCACGGAAATGGCCGACCTGAATGAAACATCACTTAAGGAAGGCTGGAACAGCGAAAAGTACAGGCAGCTTCGGGAAGCCATCGCCACAGGCAGGCACAACTATCCTTTCTGCAAGTATTGCGACTTTATTGACGCGGGCCTGCGCATGGACGCGGTGGATGATGTGCTTAAGCACAGAGAGATGCACGGCGCAAGACAGTCTGTGTTCAGGAAAAAATAAGAGATAAAAACAGCGGGGACGGGATGCGGACGGCAGGTGTCTCCGGTGAACCATGAGCAGTAGAAACAAAAGGAAAGATGGGGACGGCAGACGAATGAGGAGAGCGTTTGTAACGGCGGCCTGTGCGATGGCGGCGGCAGCGGTTCTGTGGGGCTGCGGCGGCGCGGCAGGCGGGAACGCACAAGAAAACAACGGTGTGGAAGCGGCGGATGCGCAGGGAAACAGCGCGCAGAGCGGAGCTAAGGACGGACAGAGCGGCGAAGAAGCGGCGGCCGGTGATGGCTCGCAGGGAGCCGCGGAGACGGCAGGCGGTTCGGGTACAAACGACGGCGCACCGGGAAAAAGTGACGGCAACGCCGGAAATGGAGGCGGTGCGGCGGCTGGCGGCTCAGGGGAAGCGGAGGAAACGACGTCAGCGGACGGGGGCATTGACATGGCGGCACAGCTTGCAGGCACCACGTTTTCCGTGCTGGGGGACAGCATTTCCACCTATCAGGGCTGCAATCCCGTGGGCTACTATGCCTTTTTTCCGGAAAACGGTGAAGTGACGGAGGTGGAGGACACCTGGTGGCAGCGGGTGGCGGATGATCTGGAACTGACAGTCTATGCGAACGGTTCCAGCTCCGGAGCGACTGTGGCGGGGGATTCCACGGAAACGGAAAATCCCCAGTGCGGCTGCAACGAGCTTCGCACCAATGACCTTTCCGGCCCGAAAGGGGCATGTCCTGACAGGGTTGTCATATATCTGGGCACCAACGACATGCTGAAAGCCGTTCCGCTGGGAGACAATGACGGCACCGGGCTGGTGGAGGAGGGCTTGATCACGACTTTTACGGACGCCTACACGCTGATGCTTGACAAGGTGCAGGCGAATTATCCGCTGGCGGAGATTTACTGCTGTACCCTGCTTCCGGTGGGGGATTACGGTACGGACACGCCCTATGTGGAATTTGTCAACAGCGAGGGACTTACGTCCGCAGACTACGGGGAGGCGATTGCGCGGATCGCGGGGAGCAGGGGGCTTCCGGTGATTGATCTGTCCGACTGCGGCGTTACCATAGAAAATCTGCACGAAATGACAAGCGACGGGGTGCATCCCACGACAGCGGGTATGGAGCGTATTGCGGAGGCGGTGAAAGAGACGCTTACGGCGCAGTAGGGGCGGACAGGACGGTGCTGCCGGTGGTGTGAACGGGACGGAGGCCTGCGGCGTGTCAGGCGCAGGCAGGAAAGCGCAGAGGCGCGGAAACGGGATGACGGTTTGCGTCGCGGCAGGACGGGGTGCGGACAGGAAAGCGCAGGAGCGCAGAAATGAGGGATATCCATGGATGTGGAGATAAAGGGGATCAGAAAGGCGTATGCCCGAAAGCAAGTGCTTACAGATATATCGTTTTCCATGGAGGCTGGGAGCTGTACGGCCATCCTTGGCAGCAACGGCAGCGGGAAATCCACGCTGCTTTCCATTTTGGCGGGCGTGCGAAAGGCGGACGGCGGCTCTTTTTTTTATCGGGGAACCGATCTGCTGCGATGCCCCGGACAGATTCCGAAGGCGCTTGGTTATGTGCCGCAGGGTGATCCGCTGCTGGAAGAGCTGAATGCATGGGACAATCTGCGCATGTGGTATGACAGGAAGACATTGCAGCGGGAGCTTGCGGAGGGGGCGCTTAAGCTGCTTGGCATCGACGGGTTTTTAAAAACCCCCGTGCGCCGTATGTCCGGCGGAATGAAAAAGCGTCTTTCCATCGGCTGTGCGGTGGTTTCCCGTCCCGGGATTCTGCTGTTGGACGAGCCGTCGGCGGCCCTTGACCCTGTCTGTAAAGAAAACATACGCAGTTATCTGGAAGTTTACAGAAAAGAGGGGGGCATCGTGCTGATGGTGACCCATGACGCGCAGGATTTGGAATTGTGCGATATGTGTTATATATTAAGGGATGGAACGCTGCAGCCCTGGGAATACGGTGGGGATTTTCATAAACTGGCGGAGAAACTGCGTGAGACACCGGAAAAGTGCATCTAAAGAAGCCCGGCCGGTGGATAAGATGCAGGAAAGCGCCGGGCTTTGTGCAGAAGAATGAAAAGGGGCGTTCTACGGACAGATTTGAGATTAGGAGGGGAGACAGATGCGGCAGACAACGGCTTATTTTCTGGCACAACTGAAACGCGCGATAAGACTGCTTCCCGGGCAGGTAATGGCGGACCTTCTGGTCTGTGTCTGTGCGGGTGCGCTGGCCTGCCTGCTGATTTCGCAGGGAGCGGCGGCAGCGGAGGGAAGCAGATACCGGATCGGTATGGTGGGAGATCTGTCGGCTTCCTATTTGGGATATGGTATGGCGGCTGTGCAGGAGATGGACGATTCCCGCTTTATGATCGAGCTGGTGCCGATGTCGGAGCAGGAGGCGGAGGCGGCCTTTTGGCGCGGGGAACTGTATGCCGTTATGCGGGTGCCGGAAGGACTGCTGGAATCCATTGTATATGGGGAAAACGACCGTCTGATTACCTACACGGCCACGCAGGGGCAGCAGGGGCTTGGAACCATGGTGATGGGAGAAATAACAGATCTGGCTTCCACGCTGGTGACCTGCTCCCAGAGCGCGATCTACGCCATGCAGCGGACGCTGGCGGATCAGGGCAGAGGGGAGGAGATTGGCCGGGAAACGGATAAGCTGAATCTGGCCCTGATCAATCTGGTGCTTTCCAGAGGGGATTTCGGTGAAGTGGAAGTTTTGGGCTATGGGGATGGCCTGTCGCTGGAGCTGTATTATTTCTGCGGCATGATTTTACTCTTTCTTCTGCTTTCCGGGCTTTTGAACAGCGCCCTTTTTGTGCACGGAAACGGCGTGTTTTCCTGCTTTCTGAAAGCCCGTGGCGTGGGGGCGTTTCGGCAGATTCTCGGGGAGTATCCGGCCTATCTTATGCTTGTGACTATGGGACTTTTCATACTATGCCTGCCCCTTGGCTTCGGGCTGGCGCGGGGGCTTTTGGGGATTCCCGAGTGGGAAGGCATGGGAGCAGCGCCGTTTCTTTCGTTTCTGCCGGTTCTTATTCCGGTAGCAGTCATGCTTGCCGCCATGCAGTTTTTTCTCTTCGAGGCGGCGGAGGGGATCGTGAACGGGATTCTGTTACAGCTTCTTAGCGGGATCGGCATGGGGTATCTTTCCGGATGTTTCTATCCTTCCGCCTTTTTTCCTGAAAAAATGCGTGCGCTGGGGGAGATTTTACCTTCCGGTGCGGCGGCGCGGTTTATGCAGGCGGGCGCCTTGGGGCGGATTCCGGCAGAGCTGTGGGCGGCGGTCTTTGGCTGGACGGCGGTGTTTCTTGTGTTGACTATATTGGTCAGACGAAGCCGGATCGGGAAAAGCTGACAGAAAGGAAAAAGGCGCACGGCAGGGAACGATGTGGATCTGACAGGAAAGCAAAAGGCGCATGGCAGGGAACGGCGTAGATCTGACAGGAAGGAAAAAGGAGCACGGCAAGGTGTTGACAAAAGAAGGAACGGAGAGCGATAGGAGGACAGGAACATGCCGGGACGGATGCTTGTAAGGTTTATGCTATTGCAGAAAAGGCTGTTGAAAAGATACAGCTTTCTCTTGATGCTCTGCCTGGCGCCCCTGCTTTCGGCAGGCGTCGGACGGCTTGCTGGGGAGGCCGCGGGAATCGCTACGATTGCGCTGTATCTGCCTGATGGGGACGCAGCCGCGCAGGAGATATCCGAAAGACTGCTGGATGAAAGGGGCGTTCTGCGCTATCTGTCCTGCGGGGACGAAGAGGAGGCGCGGATTATGGTGGAAACCGGGCAGGCGGACGCCGCATGGATTTTTTCGGAGGACTTGTCGGAACAGATCGGGGCGCTTGCGGGAAAACGGAGAGTGCGTCCGGTGGTGACGGTGGTGGAACGAAGGGACAGCGTGGCGCTCATTCTTGGACGGGAAATTCTGGCATCCGCCATTTACCCCTCCTTTTCCTATGCGGTTTATGAGAGTTATGTGCGGGAGGAACTGGGAATTACGGAAATGACAGACGGGGCGCTTCGCCGGATTTATGACAGCGTGGCGGTGGAGGGAAGCCTGTTTCAGATGGTGTATTCCGATGAGACGCCCGGGGAAGCGGAAGATTTTACTTATGTGCAGGCGCCTCTGCGGGGGATTCTGGCCCTGTGGTTTACCTTTGTGGGGCTGGCGGCTTCACTCTATTTCATGCAGGACGAAGAGCGCGGCGTCTACGGGCGTGTTCCCGTGACCAAACGCCTTTTGGCGTCCTATACCGCGGGTGCGGTTTTTCTTCTGGACGCGGCGGTTGTGCTGCTTTTATCCTGTAAGCTGGCGGGGGTGTTTACGGACTGGAAAAGAGAGGCGGCGGTCTGCGCGGTTTTTGCGGTCTGCGTTCTCGCTTTCTCGAATCTCCTGCGGATGCTTTGCCGCACGCCCGGGAGACTGGGGATGATTTTTCTGCCGCTTCTGGCGGCGATGCTGGCGCTTTGTCCTGTGTTTTTGAATCTGCAGAATTTCAGGGCGGGAAAACGATTACTCCCGCCCTGGTACTATCTGCAATCTATTCATAACACACGTTACTTATATGAAATGGCTGTTTACGCTGTGATTCTGATTCTGATAAGCGCCCTGCTGCAGCGGATGCAGAGCCGCCACCGCTAAAACGGACAGCCGATAGCTCAGTAGGCGCATCTGTCAGGGACGCTGGCTGCTTCGTTTGGCACCGCTGTTAAAACGGACAGCAGCGGCGAAGTCAGTCGACCTCGATCTGGTCCGCCGGCGCCTCCTTCTTTACCTCTTCGTGGTAGGTCTTTTCCGTGTTGACATTCCAGATATTATCCTTGGAGGAAATGCCGCCCAGAATGTTTTTCACGGTCTCGAAGGAGGTCATCATGGAGTGGTCGATGTTATTGTAACGGTGCTGGCCGTTTCTGCCCACGCAGTAGAGATTGTCGATGGATTTCAGGTATGCGGTCAGCTTATCCATATCCTTGTAGGTGTCAAAGTAGGCGGGATATGCTTTTTTCACCCGCTCCACATGGGAGTCCATCACATCGGAGGGCTTGTCGATCAGCCCCATGCTGACAATCTCCTTCACCGCAAAGCGGGTGAAATCCTCGTCAGACATCGTCCAATACTGATCCCCCTCGGAGACAAAATACTCCAGACCGATCCATATCGTGTGGTCTAAGTCGCGCACCATGTAGGGAGACCAGTTATTATAGATCTGGAATCTTCCCAGCCGCACCGTTCTGTCATGCACATAAATCCAGCAGTCCGGCACGATGTTGCCTATGGTTTTCAGGTTCGTCCTGTTTTTCAGGTTCAGCTTCGGCAGCAGGAGCCCCACGGTCATGTAGTCGCGGTAGGGAAGTCCTGCGGCGATTTCGGCTTCTGCCTTTGGCACGTCGTTTAACCCTGCCACCAGATCCTTTACGGGCATGGAAGAAATGAAAATATCGCCATTTGCGGTCACTTCGCCCTCCGGCGTCTCGTAGGTGATGGCGGTAATGCGGTTATTTTCGTCTTTGTGGAGCTTTACGGCCTTGCTGTGGCAGAGGATCTCTCCGCCAAGCTCTTTGATTTTGTCTGCGGTCACTTCCCAGAGCTGGCCGGGACCGAGCTTGGGATAGCTGAACTCTTCAATCAGGGAAGTCTCCACCTCCCGGTTTTTCTTTCCGGGCAGCATTTTTGAGAAGACATCCTTCAGGATGGAGGCGATGGACAGCCCCTTTGCCCGCTGTGCGCCCCAGTCGGGAGCGATTTCGGAAGGGTGTCTCCCCCACAGGTTTTCCGTATAATTTTCAAAAAACATGGAGTACAGTTTTTTGCCAAATCGGTTTACATAAAAGTCCTCCAGGGAATTTTCGGGCCGCTTGTGAATCATGGAGGCCAGATAGCTTACACCCGCCTGCATGGTGGCGAGAAAGCCCATGTTGATAAAGGTCTCCGGTTTCAGGGAGATCGGATAGTCGAAAAATTTCTGGTTAAAATAGATGCGTGACACACGATGTCTGCGAAGCATCACGCGGTCTTCCTTCTCGGGATCCGGTCCTCCGGGGGAAAGCGTCATTTCGCGGTGCAGTACGATGTCGTCGTAGGTGGGCGACCCCTGTGTGGGCAGCATGTGTTCCCACCATTCGTTTACCTCCGGCACTTTGGAGAAAAAGCGGTGTCCGCCCATGTCCATACGGTTTCCCTTGTAGTTGACGGTTTTTGAGATACCGCCCATGGCGTCGGATTCCTCCAGCACCGTGACCTTGTATTCTTTATTCTGATCCTGTCTGAGCAGTTCGTAGGCGGCGGTCAGACCTGCAGGTCCTGCGCCGATCACAAATACATTTTTCATGCGATACCTCGTTATTTTTTCTGTCTCGTGCTTTTTCTATAGCGGCTATTATATCATGTTTGGGCGGGGATGTACACGGGAATGTGGAAAAATAAGATGGTATATGCTATAGTATTACTGAATATTATCCTGTTTCATACTTGATTCATGATTGTGTAATAAACAGGCAATTGCGAAACTCTTTTAAGATTGTTGAATTTGCACAAATAGTATAATCAACGCAGACTCGCTTTCGCTCCGTTCCAAACGCAGCGGCGCTAGGCTCGAAAAAACCTCGCCAAGTGCCGGCGTTTTACAAGGGTCTGCTTATAATTATACTATTTGCACAATAGAAGCCATGATTTGATGAGTTTCGCAATTACCTATTGTATATAAAAAGAAAGAGGCGTGTCTATGCTGGCTGTAATCAGTTTGATTTTCTGGCTTCTGGTGATCCCCTTCTGTATCGGGCTGATCCCTGCAAACTTCATATCAGCGGAAAAAAGAAGCCCGGGCTTCGTGCTGCTTTCCGGGTACTTCGGCATGTGGGCGCTCTTTGAGATTGCGGCGGTACCGGCGGTCCTTTGGGTGGAATATGATAATTTCAGGGCGGCCTCTGTGGCCTTTACGGTGCTTGCGCTTCTTGGCGCGGCGTCGGGCGTCGTACTTTTGTATCGGAACGGACGGGCGGGCAGGCCCGGGCTTTTGGCCGGAATGCGGGGGGAAAACGCCGGACGATGCAAGCAGAGCAGGACGGTTAAAGATGACAAGAGTGTCGGAAATGTGGGCGGACCGAAAGCGCTTGCGGCTGCCGTTGGAAAAAGGCTTTTTACGGGCGTGGGTATTGAGTGGCTGTTGTTCTTCCTTCTGCTGGGTTTTCAGCTCTATAAGGCGGTGGCTTTTACCTCCTTTGACGGCGACGACGCCTACTATGTGGTGGAGTCGCTGATCGCGCAGGAGGCGGGGGTGATGTACCGTATTCTGCCGCTGACGGGCGGCTCTACAGGGCTGGACGTGCGTCATGCGATGGCGGTCTTTCCTATGTGGGTGGCCTTTGTCTCCGTGAGAGCGGGCGTGCACGCGACGATTGTGTCCCATGTGGTGATGCCCCTTGTGCTGATTCCGCTGACCTGCCTTCTGTACTATGAGATCGGGCGCGCGCTCTTTGCGGAACGTGTGCCGGACGGCGGGAGAAAGGCGGATGCGGACGGCTCTTTGCAAAAAGCTGGCGGGGATGTGTTTCACAGGGAAAATCTGCCGGTTTTTATGGTTATCATGACCATGTTCCAGATCTTTGGAAACGTATCCCTCTACACCAACGAGACGTTCTTTCTGACCCGTACATGGCAGGGCAAGGCGGTGGCGGGCGCGCTTGTGATTCCGGCGCTCTTCTGGGTATTTTTGCAAATTTATGACAAAGGTGTCAGAAATAAACGGGCAGATAAGGGGATGTGGATTCTGCTCGTCAGCATCAATATGACGGCAGGGGTGTGCAGTTCTATCTCGGTGTTTCTCGTCTGCCTGCTGCTCGCCGTGGCGACTTTTTGTCTGGCGGCGGCGGAGCGGGACTGGAAGATTCTCTTTCAGGTCGGTGCGGCCTGCATACCAAATGTGATCTATATGGCGATTTATGTCTATATGGCTTACAGCTACCTGCTATAACGATCCGGCCGGAGGAAAAGCGCCCGGATGCGGATTTTCGGGCGGTGGTCTGCCGGATGAAACGATGAGGAATGAAATATGTGGGGTATTTTTTTAGAGAGCGTTGTCATATTTAAAAATTATATGGGATATCACGAGAACCATTTTCTGGCGGGGATTTATCTCATGGTGCTTCTCTATCTGTGGCTTACGGAGAAGGACAGGCGAAAGCGTGTGCTGTTTGTCTATACGCCCACGCTTTTGCTTCTGCTGTTCTTCTGTCCTTTGTTCCGCAAGGTGTTTGTGCGGCTTATGGAGGATTCCGAGACGTACTACCGGCTCTTGTGGCTTTTGCAGATGAGTATTGTCAGCGCCTACGGTTTGATCCGGCTGATGGGAAAGCACAGGCGGATTGGTCTGGCGGTTGCCTGTCTGGCGATTGTCGCCTGTGGCGATTATGTCTATGACAGCGAACATATTTCACAGGCGCAGAACGCTTATCATCTGCCGCAGGAGGCGGTCGATATTGTGGATATGATTGCGCCGGATGAGGGGCGGATCACAGTGCTGGTTCCGGCGGACCTGATTTATTATGTCAGACAGTACAGCACGGATATCGAGCTGCCTTACGGGCGGGAAATGCTGATTGCCCGCTGGGACTATTACAATGCCATGTATGAGGCGATGGAGGAGGCGGAGGTGATCGACACACCGGCTTTTGTGGAGCTGACAAGGGAGTACCCTTGCGCTTATGTGGTACTGAAACAGGATCGGGCAGTCAGGGAGCCGCTGACGGATTACGGTTATTCCGTTTACGGTCAGGTGGGAGAATATGTGATTTACAAAGATATGACATTACAGGATTCGTAAAAGGTCTGCGTCCGGCGGGCTTTGGCGATAGGAGAATAGCGGATGTTATTTAACTCATATATATTTGTGTTTGTGTTTTTTCCCATATGTCTGCTCGGCTATTACGGTCTTTTGAAGGGCGGGAAGCCTGAGGCGGCCAAAGTGTTTCTGACAGCCATGTCATTATGGTTCTATGGCTGGTTTAATCTGTCCTATCTGCTCATTATGGTTTGCAGCATTGCCGGAAACTACCTGTTTCACAGACTGCTTTCCGGGGAAAGGCCCAGGCTTTTGCACGCGGGAAATGGAAAAGAATCAGAACGCGCAAAGAAGGGGGCACACGGAGAGGCAGAACACGAAAGGGCGGCACATAGAAAGGCAGAACACGTAGAGGCGGCACACAGAAAAGCGGAACATGGAAAAGTGTCCCGCAGGGCGGTTATGATTCTGGCGGTGGCGCTGAATCTGGGCGTGCTGTTTTATTTTAAGTATTTTGACTTCTTTCTCGATACCGTGAACGGTGTGTTTGGAACCGGGTTTGTTTTGCGGGGCATTCTCCTTCCTCTGGGAATCAGTTTTTTTACCTTTCAGCAGATTTCCTTCATAGTGGACACATACCGGGGGGAGGTGGCGGACTGTCCGCTGTCTGAGTACGCGCTGTTTGTCTCCTTTTTTCCGCAGTTGATTGCCGGTCCGATTGTGAATCATGGCGAGATGCTGCCGCAGTTTCGTGCGATGGGAAAGAGAAAGGTGGACTGGGAGAAAATTGCAGGCGGATTTGCGCTTTTTGTGCTGGGACTCTCCAAGAAGGTGCTTCTGGCAGATACGTTTGGCGCAGGGGTGGATTACGGTTATGAAAATCTGGCTGTTCTTGGCAGGGCGGACGCGTGTCTGGTGATTCTGTTCTACGCCCTGCAGCTTTATTTTGATTTCAGCGGTTACTGCGATATGGCTGTGGGCATCGGCAGGATGCTTGGAATCGAGATACCCGTCAACTTTCATTCTCCATACAAGGCGGTAAATATCGTGGATTTCTGGAAACGGTGGCACATTACCCTGAACCGTTTTTTTACAAAATATGTCTATATTCCGCTGGGCGGCAACCGTAAAGGGCAGGGACGGATGTACCTGAACTTTCTGCTTGTCTTTTTCTTAAGCGGTCTCTGGCATGGGGCGGGTTTCCACTTTATTGTCTGGGGGATGATGCACGGGGTGTTATATGTGGTTACGAGGTTCTGGCAGGGACATGTGCGGCGGGGGATGACAATAGTGTCACAAATAGCCACATTCCTCTATGTAAGCGTGGCATGGGTCTATTTCCGGGCGGAAAACATCGGACAGGCGAACATGCTTCTTCGGACGGCGTGCACGGGGGAGGCGAAAAAGATTTCTCTGGATCTTGCGGAATGCCTGCAGCCGGACGAGTTTTGGTACGTGATTAAGGTGCTGCATCTGGACAACCTGTCTTTTAGCCGTTATATTTTGATGTTTGTGATTCTGGCGGCGGGACTGTATCTGTCGATGGCGGGGCGAAACGCGAATGAGCGGGTGGCGCGCCTGAAATACGGGCCGGTGTCGGCGGTGGTGCTGGTGGTTTTGGCGGTATGGTGTATCCTGAGCTTTTCCGGGGTCAGCACGTTTTTGTATTTTAATTTTTAAGGGAGTCTTCTTTTTCAAAAGGGGGAATGGTTTGTTACGGATTTCCGGATGTTCGGAAAATGGTATAGATTGTGTGTTTTTGTCGGGCGTGGTAGAATAGGTTTGTTACCGTCCCCAATCTGGTAACGGAAAGGGGGTGAAGTACATGAGTTCTTTGTTTTCTTTTATCGTCTCCATAATGCAGAATGTAGTGGCTCACTACATATGCAGATGGCTGGATGGAGACGAATAGGCGGTAACCCGGCCCAACGGTTGACTTCTCCGTAAAAGAAGGAGAAACCCGGCGGATGGTGAAGCATCTGCCGGGTTTCGTTCCTTTTTGTGAAGTACATGAGTTACTTTTCTTTTATCACCTGTATTCTAACACAGGGAAAAAACCTTTACAATCCCTTTTCTCCATTTCACCAAATGTTCGGAAAAATACAGGTTACTTTTCACACCCGTACCATGCACTTGCTGCATGGTGTCGGAGCCAGCGCCAAAATGCCGGTTTTTGGGCATTTTGTGTGCATCATCGTTGCAATTCACACTGAATAATTGTAAATCAGTGCGAAATCTGGCGTGGGTGTGAATTGTAACAAATACAGCCATGGTTTGTTCATCTTATTTACATTATAGTCATAAAAAAGAAACGGGCAACCCTTTCAAATCATAAGATTTTACTTGGCAAAAACCCCATCTCTTTGCTATAGTGTAGTGGAAACTGTCAAGGGTGGTTTTTTGATGGAATTATATGACCAGACAGATTTTAAATGATATTGCAGCGTTTAGAAATAAAAACGGAGGCATGGCATGAAACGGTTTAAAACGTGGATTCTCTCCATCGTGTCCCTCACTTTCATATGTCTCATACTGGCGGCTGCGCTGGTGGTCTGGGTGGATCCCTTTTTCCAGTACCATGCGCCGCTTGCGGACTTTCCCTATCTGGTGGACAATCAGCTCACCCAGAATCCGGGGATGGCGAAGCACATGGATTACGACAGCGTGATCCTCGGCTCCTCCATGACAGTGAATTTCAACACGAACTGGTTTGAGGAACTGATGGGGCTTAAGACGGTGAAACTCAGCTACAGCGGCGCTTATCCGAAAGATCAGGCGAATATCATGGACATTATTTTTGACAGCGGCCATGAGGTGAAGTCGGTTTTTCTGGGGGTCGATGTGACCACTTACACCGGTGGCGTGGATGAGACGAAATATCTGATCCCGTCCTATCTTTACGACGACAACTATTTCAACGACATACAGTATGTGCTCAATAAGGATGTGCTGTTAAATTATGTGCTGCGGCCGCTGGCTGATCCGGACAAGACGGATCTTGCCACCGTATATCAGAGCTGGTGGACGGACGAATACTACAATATCCAGTGGGTGATGCACAATTATGCGCCGCCCGCAAAGGTGGAGGAGGAGACGGACCCCGACGCTTTTATCGGGAGCACGGACCAAAACCTGCGGATGAATCTCTGTCCCTATATCGAACACAATCCGGACACGACCTTCTATATCTTTTTTCCGCCCTACAGCATTCTTTACTGGAACGATGTGATGCAGGAAAACCATATGGAAGCCACCATGCGGGAGTATGCGCATATTGCGGAGACGCTTCTTGCCTATGACAACGTGCGTCTGTTCTATTTTCCGAATCGGGAGGAGATCGTGACAGATCTGAACAATTATGCGGATTACACCCATTACCACGCGCGGTTTAACCGTTTTATGACGGAGTGCTTTGCGGACGGAACCTGCGAGGTGAAGAGCGCGGAGGCGATGGAGGAGGCGCTTGAAGAGACGCGGGAAATGATAGCGCGGTTTGATTTCGAGGCGCTGTTTTCGGTGGAGTACTGACGGAGAGACGGATAGAGGCGCGGAATAAGTTAAATGCCCGTGCAGGCACGGCACTTGGAATATTGCCCGCAGAAATAAAAGAACCGGCCATCGTGCCGGTTCTTTCGCCGTATACTTTCGGAATACTCTATTCTGCCGCCTGTTTAGCCAGTTCCGGGAACAGGCAGTCGGTAAATCTCTGTGCCAGCACTTCCCGTCCGGCGTCGTTAAAGTGAATGTAATCCGTCATATAGTCCAGATAATTGTCCTCGTTGATAGAGCCGTAAAAGTTGTCGATAAAGGAAACCCCGACGTCCATGGTGGCGTCCCGCTCCTTTTGCAGATAGTGGCTCAGGGTGCCGTGGCCTAAGTCCGCACGGTCGCCGTTTTGGAAATTGCCGTCCTCGCCGATGCTGTGGCAGAAGGTGTGGGACATTACCACGATACGGATATGGGGATAGGCTTCCTGAATGGCTTTTACGCCCGAACGCAGCGCGCCCGTGTAGGTGATCTCGGCGTAGGGGGCGTTTGGATCGTCACAGGGACGTTTGTTGATATAGTCGCTGCCGTCGTACATCACGCAGATCATATCCACGGTGTTCATGTCGAGCTCTGACAGCATTTGTGTCGTTTTAGCGAAATTTTCGTCGTAGCTGTAGGTGGCCGCCGTCTTCATCAGGTCAAAATTCCCTTCGGCAAGGCTTTTCGCCACATAGGAGAAAGAGAAAGCGTCCAGAATATAGCCGTCGTTGTAGGAGGCGAACTGCGCCGCCATGGTGGTTCCCGTGAAAGAGCCGTTATAGACGGTGGCTCCGGTTTTCTTTGCGATCTGTTCCGCCAGACCGTTCTCGCCCTGATCCAGAGAGAAGGGGTCGTCGCCAAGACAGAGGATGGTGGTCACACCGTCGTCCGCAAAGCCCTCGCGCTTATCCGGAGCCAGCGGAATCAGGTTGTCCATAACCTCGATGTCGAAATCCGTGGTCTGGTAGTTCGGATCGTAGTCGGAAGGCGTCCCTTTGTTCCATTTATAGAGGCGGAAGGCCGAGAATCCGATGACCAGCACGATAGCCGCCAGCAGAATGAGCTGGATATTGGCGAGAATGCCGGTGTTCTTTTTCGGCTTCGGCGCAGCGTCTGACATTTTAACCGTATTTTTTTTCTGCAATGTATTTTTATCCTGATTTTCTCCCATGTTTTATTCATACCCTTTCCTGAAAGTCTTATGCGTTTTGTCTGGTTTTCATCTATTCTACTATTATTTTTTCCAAAAATCTACAGGAAAAAGCGCCATCAGAAAATCTTAAGTAATAGTTCAGCCTTGTACTGTTCCGCGAGTAAAATCGCTCTGTATGCGATTTTGCGAGTTGTGCAAGCGCCAAAATGCGACTTTGGAGCATTTTGTGTGCATCAGACGTGACAGTGAAGCCGAAGGCTGAACTGTTACAATCTTAATAACTTTATGCCGGACGGACAAAAGAAAGAGAACGCCGCCCTGAATCCGAAGATTTTAAGCTGCGTTCTCTTTCTCTGTTTTTTCGTATCAGACGATAGATACGGCGTTTTCCAGCGGGCCCGGTTCCGGTGCGGTGTAGGTGTGAATCGCCGGCTGCGCAAGCTGTCGCTGCAGCTCCTTGTACCATTTGCTGTACTTATACATACGATATGTAGTGCTCAGTTTCCTGAGCTGCTCATCGTCGGCACAGCATACCGTAAAAGAAACTCTCTGCGATTCATCCATAGCGGCATAATCCAGATAACTGAGTTTAAGTTCGGTTATCATTCCCTGACATCTGGGACAAAACTGTTTATGCCCGTTTAGCATATGAACCCGTTGGCAACGCTTACAGTAATGCATGTACATCATGAAAATTCCCCTTTTCCATTGATTCCTGTAAGGTAACCATTTGTCCGTTGCCCTTATATTGTGTCAGTTAGAGCGGTCAAAGTCAAGCGTATATTAGCGAGAAATGCCATAAATTGGGTGTAAAATATCGCGTAGTTATCGCGGAAAAGGCGTAAATAATGTGCGATCAGCCAATTTACATAATTTGACGACCCCGCGCGTGCGACAAAAATCTTGATGTTGCGCCGCTTTTATGCTATAATTTCCAAGAATTATTTCAATTTGAGGTTTACATAAACTGAATAACCGATTCACACGAAATCAAGATGGGAGTTGTAATGCAAAATAAAAAGAACAGGAGACAAAATACGGAAAATCGCCGCAGACAGGTCCGGTTTGAGGAACTGCTTGAGGATGACCGGTTTGACGATGAGGATTTTGACAGTGTGACGGAGGACACGCTGGAGTTTTTAAGTCTCGATGATGATATGATCGAGGCTTATCAGCGCGCCCACCCTCCGAAAAGCCGGAACAGTGCGTCTGTGAAAGCCCGTCCGGTTCGCTATGAGAAAGAGGAGTACGGGGACGAGGATTACGAAGACGACGACTATGAGGATGAGGACTACGAAGACGGCGACTACGAGGATGAAGACTACGAAGACGACGACTACGAGGATGAGGACTACGAAGACGACGACTATGAGGATGGGGACTACGAAGACGACGACTACGAGGACGAGGACTACGAAGACGACGACTATGAGGATGAGGATTACGAGGACGACGACTACGAGAATGAGGATTACGAAGATGATGACTATGAGGGCTACGATTACGAGTATGACGACGAGGACGGCTTTGCTGCCCGCCTGATGTACTTTATCGGCGAGATGGGCGCACTGGATGTAGCCGTGGCTCTTCTGGGGATACTCGTGCTTGCGGGAGCGATTGTCACGGGCGGCATTTATGCTCATGCAAAATCCGTGGAAAAGCAGGTGGCTGCCTTCGCTGATCTGGGCGAGGAGATAGAAGGCGTCTCCGTAATCGGTGAGAGCGGTCTTCTGGCGGCGTCGGAGTCTGCGAAGCTGGGCGGTATGATTGAGGCGGAGGAAGAGGAAGACGGAGAGGAGCAGGAGGAGAAGAAAGAGGAAGACGCGAAAGGAGAGGTGGAGGTAGAGCTTCATCTGACATCAATCCTTTCGGACATGAAGATTAAGTTTGTCAACAAGGAGTCAGGGAAGCTGATCGGCGGTGTGCCCTTTGAAGTGGAAGTTTCCGGGACAAAGAGTTTTCAGCTCAAGGACGACGATAAGGACGGCGTGATTTACCAGAAGGATATCGCAGCCGGGAGCTATGAGGTTAAAATCCTGCCGTTGTCCGGCACGGCTGCGGAAAAGTATACGCTTCCTTCGAAGAGCAGCAGCGTCAAGGTGACGGACAAGATCGCTTACCAGAAGGTGGACGTGGCGGATGAGGTGAAGACCGAGGCGGAAATCAATGTGGCCAAGGAGGAAGTTACCCAGCAGAATACCGTGGTGGAATCCGCGCTTAAGGACACGGTGGAATGGGTGGAGTCCACAAAGACGCCGGTTGGTGATGAGAAGACGGCTTACGAGGAGGTGCCAAGGGATAAAATTGCGGATCCCACAAAGACAAGCAGCGCCTTTCGCAAGATGGTGGAGGACGAAGAGGAAGATCCTTACGATAACGTGAAGGTATCCATCAATAAAGAAAGCATGACGCTCGATAAGGGAAAGAGCGATTCCCTGAAAATATCCGTCAGCAGCGAGGTGGAGTATTCGGTGGACTGGAGCGTTTCGGATTCCTCTGTCGCAGAAGTAGACGGCGGTAAAGTTACGGCGGTTTCGGCGGGCAGTACGACTGTGACAGCCAGAGTGCTTGTGGGCAGCATGATACAGGAATTTAACTGTTCCGTGACGGTGAATGAAGCCGGGGATGAGGATTCGGACAAGGACGATCCGGACAAAGAGGACGACAGCAAAGATCCGGACAAGGACGAAGATAAAGACGACGACAAAGATAAAGATAAAGACAAAGACAAAGATAAGGATAAAGACAAAGATAAGGATAAAGATCAGGTGATCTACACCAGTCTCTCCATAAGCGGGGAAAAGGAAGTTGCGGTTGGTAAGAAAGTGACCCTGACTGCGAAGACTGACCCGAAGGACGGGGAAGTGAGCTGGACCAGCGACGATGAAAAGATCGCCAAAGTGAACAGGAAGGGCGAGGTGACGGGCGTCGCAGAGGGCGAGGTGAAAATCCGCGTGAACTGCGAGAATCCGGAGGGAGTCGACGACCTGAAAGAATCTTTCAAAATCAAGGTGGTAAAGGAAACCGGAAAGCTGGACGGCACCACTAAACTGAAAGATAAGGACGGCAACCAGCTTTACCGTAAGCGGTCTTCCACAGGGGAGTACGTGGAGGCGACCTGGCAGGATTTCATAGAGCGGGACAATGAAGTATACTATAAGAAAGTGAAATCGTCCTCGGCCTACAAGTATACCGGATGGCAGACCATTGACGGACATGTTTATTTTTATGATAAAGACGGAAACTATGTGACAGGGGAACAGGTCATTCAGGGCGCGAAATACAGCTTCGGCAGCGACGGAAAGCTAGCGAAGAGCTCTGGCGCCATGGGTATTGATGTTTCCAAACACAACGGCAATATCGACTGGAACGCGGTGAAAAACTCGGGCGTTTCCTATGTGATCATCCGCTGCGGTTACCGCGGTTACTCTACGGGTGTGCTGGTGGAAGATCCGAAGTTCAGAAGCAACATCAAAGGTGCCAAGGCGGCCGGCCTGAAGGTGGGGGCTTACTTCTTTAGTCAGGCGGTTAACGAGGTGGAGGCCGTGGAGGAGGCTTCCATGGCGATTGATCTGGTGAAAGGCTACGGCCTGAACTATCCGCTTTTCCTGGATGTGGAGGCCAGCGGCGGCAGAGCCGACGGCATCAGCCGCGAAACCAGAACCGCAGTCTGTAAGACGTTTTGTCAGACCGTGCAGAACTCCGGCATATCGGCGGGGATCTATGCGAATAAGACATGGTTTACCGAGAAGATCAACACGGCGGGTCTGACGAGCTATAAGCTGTGGCTTGCGCAGTATGCGAGCGCGCCGACCTACACGGCGACCCGCTATGACATGTGGCAGTATTCTTCGAAAGGAAAGGTCAGCGGCATCAGCACCAATGTGGACATGAATATAAGCTATATGAGCTATTAAGAGACAGGGGGTAAAAAAATGAAGACATATCTGGTAACAGGCGGCGCCGGTTTTATCGGCTCTAACTACATTCATTACATGTTCGGGAAATACGGCGATTCCATCCGTATCATCAACGTGGACGCGCTGACTTACGCGGGCAATCCGGAAAACCTGAAAGAGGTGGAAAACAGGGACAATTACACCTTTGTCAGGGCGGATATCTGCGACAAGGCGGCTATCGAGAAGATTTTTGCCGAAAATGACATCGACAGGGTCGTTCATTTCGCGGCGGAGAGCCATGTGGACAGGAGCATTAAGAATCCGGAAGTGTTTGTGCAGACCAATGTGTACGGCACGGCGGTGATGTTAAACTGTGCGAAGGCTGCGTGGGAGCTGCCGGACGGCAGTTTTCGGGAGGACAAGCGGTTTCTGCATGTGTCCACCGACGAGGTGTACGGGTCACTCGACGATGACGGCGGGTATTTCTACGAGACCACGCCCTACGCGCCGCACAGCCCTTACTCCGCCAGCAAGGCCGGTTCGGATATGCTGGTGAAGGCGTATATGGACACCTATCATTTTCCGGCTAACATTACGAACTGCTCCAACAATTACGGGCCTTACCAGTTCCCGGAAAAGCTGATTCCCCTCATCATCAACAACGCATTGCAGGGTAAAAAGCTTCCGGTCTACGGGGACGGCAAAAACGTGCGCGACTGGCTCTATGTGGAGGACCACGCCAAGGCCATCGATATGGTGCAGGAGAAGGGACGGCTTTTTGAGACCTACAATGTGGGCGGCCACAACGAAAAGCAGAACATTGAGATTGTGAAAATCATCATAGAGACGCTGCGCGACATGCTTCCGGAGACGGATGCAAGAAGGGCGCATCTGACGGAAGAGCTGATTACCTATGTGGAGGACCGCAAGGGACATGACAGACGTTATGCGATTGCGCCGGACAAGATCCGGGAGGAAATCGGCTGGGAGCCGGAGACGATGTTTAAGGACGGCATCCGCCGTACCATCGAGTGGTATTTTGCCCATGAGGACTGGATGAAGAACGTGACAAGCGGCGATTACCAGAAGTATTACGAAGAAATGTATCAGAGTAATAGTTAAGCATATAAGGGTGTGATATGGGGCAATTCGTATCGGGTGTTATTTTATTTATCATACCGGGCTTTATAGCGGCCGTCCTGCGACATGGGAACAGGGAAAAGAAGAACCGGCTGCAGCTTGCGGCGGATACGCTCTGCTATGCGCTGCTGATTCTTACCGCCGTTTCCGGTATGCTTTATGCGCTTTTTGGCAGCGCTGTCTTTTCCCTGCAATATCATGCGAACATGTTGCTGTATGTCTTCTGTTTTGTGGGGGCATACGGCTTCTCGTTTGTTCTGGGGATATTCGCGGGCCGCAGGGGATTTGGCGCGGCTTACGGCGGACGAAGGCTTCTGCTTGCGTTCACCGGCCTGTGGGCGGTTCTGCTTGCGGGGATCGCCTGTGACGATTATGCGAAACGCCATATCGTGATTAACGAGGTCTGCGCCCACAATCTGAGTCTTGCATTGGACGACAGAGGGAAGAGCAGCGACTATATTGAATTATATAATCCGTCCTTGATAACGGTATCGCTGGACGGATGGTATCTGACGGACCAGGAGGAACTTTCGGAAAATGCCCGTCTGGGGCGGATGGAGATAGGACCGCGCTCGCATCTGCTGCTGTTCGCGGACGGCTTTGCCGGACAAAACACGGATGAGGAAAGCGGGGAAACCTGCTATTATCTGGGGTTTGGGCTGAATGAGGCGGGAGAGACGCTGACCCTTGCAGACGGCAGCGGGAACACGATTGACAAGGTGGTGGTGCCGCCCCTTGCGGTGGATGTTTCCTATGCCAGACAGAAGGACGGGCAGGATGCATGGTGCGTCGTCAAAAACGGCAGTCCCGGAGAGAGCAACGAAACCCTTGTATCGTATGTGATTCCTACATTGGATGCGCCTTCCTTTTCGGTGGCAGGCGGTTTTTATGAACAGCCCTTCGAGCTGGCTGTGTCGGCGGGAGAGGGACAGCGTGTTTATTATACCACGGACGGCAGCGAGCCGACGGCGGAGTCGGCATTGTACACGGAGCCGTTTGTCATAGAGGACGGCAGCGGCAGGGAAAATTATTATGCCGCTATCGGGGGGATCTCGCGGGACGGGGATTTCCGGCCGAAAGACCGCATTGACAAGGGAACGGTGGTGAAGGCGGTCGCGGTGAATGAGGCCGGAGAGGTAAGCGAAACCGCATCGGCGGTTTATTTTGTGGGCTTTGGGGAAAAAGAGGGGTACGGGGATCTGATGACGCTGTCTTTGACGGTGGATCCGGAGGACTTCTTTTCCGAAGAGCGCGGCATCTATATGCTTGGCAGCGACTATCAGGAATGGCTGGTGAATTACCGGAATTACAGAAAACAGGAGGAATACCGGGAACAGGGACGCTCGTGGGACTACGGGAGCGTGATATGGCGCTCCTTCATGGCGAATTATACCCATGCCGACAAGACGAAGGAAAGGCCGGTTACGGCGGCGCTGTTTGACGCGGAGGGGAAGCTTTTGGGTGAGGAGCAGATCGGCGTCAGGGTGCGTGGCGGATCCTCCAGAAATCTGCGGCAGAAGGGCTTTAACTTCTATGCCAGACAGGAGTACGGCGAGGATTTGCTTGGACTGCGGTCGAAGATGCTTCGGACGTCCGGTTCTATCGATACGAATGTGACCATGCTGCGGGATGTGTTTAACCAGTCCCTTGTGGCGGACCGGGAGATAGAGACGCAGCCGGGAGAGCCTTGTCACCTGTTTCTGAACGGGGAATACTGGGGATTATATAATTTACAGTCGCGTTTCAGTGCGGGATATTTTGAGGAAAAATACGGGCTTTCCGGGGATGAGGTTATTGTGGTGAAGCAGGATAACCGGGTGTCGGTCGGAGAGGAGGAGGACCTTTCTCTGTACGAGGATCTGGTGGCGTATGTCAAAAAGGCGGATCCGTCTGATCAGGAGGCCTATCGGGAGATCGGCCGGATGATGGATATACAGAGTTTTATCGACCACTACTGTTTTGAAATTTATATCGGCAATACGGACTGGCCCCTGAATAATCTGTGCTGCTGGCGCAGCAGAACGCAGGCCGGAGCGGAAGAAAACGGAACAGCCGGAGTGGGAGCGGGAGAAAGCGGGACCGCCGGAGCCGGAGCGGGAGAAAACGGAACAGCCGGAACAGGACAAAACGGAACAGCCGGAGCCGCAGCGGCGGCATACCGGGACGGAAGATGGCGCTGGGGCGTGTATGATACCGACGAGTCCACGGGTATTTACGACGACGGCATGAGCACATATGAATCCGATCCCTTTTCCGAAGAGGCGCACTGGTTCGGCACGCCGCTGACCACGCCGCTGATGTCCGGGCTGATCGGGAACGAATCGTTCCGGCAGCAGTTTTGCCTGACCTTTATGGACATGGTAAATAAAAACTTTGCGTATCAGGATGTTCATGGTAAACTATATGAGATGGCGGCCCGCTATGCGGCGCCTATGGAGAAGAGTTATCACCGGTTTAACGACGGGGTATATACAGTCGATACTTTCTGGGAAAATATCGGGGTGATAGATGAGTTTTATGAGAAGAGGGCAGACTATGTGGTGCCTGACTTTGCGGAGGCGCTCGGACTTTCCGGGGAGACCGGAAAAGTAACTTTGCAGACAGAGGGAGGCGGCACGATCCTGCTCAATACCATCGCCCCCGACCTGAAAGACGGGGAGTGGCAGGGCGTCTATTTCACCGACTATCCCGTGACGGCCACAGCCGTGCCGGAAAAAGGGTATCGGTTTGCGGGCTGGCAGGGGACTTACGAGTCCGACGGGGAGACGATAGAGGCGGCCGTGACGAAGGAGGGCATCTGCCTGCGCGCCGTGTTCACACCGGAGGAACCGCAGTAAGCGGAACAGGAATCGAAGAAGAACCGAAACAGCATCGAAGCGGAAGCGAAGGACAGGAACACCGTGCGGCGTGTCATGACGAAGCGTCGCTGCGATGGGGAGGTATATATGGTTTGTGTCATTATTTTACTACTGCTGGTACCGGGAATGGTTACCTGGAAACTGGCGGGTGAGAGGGAGCTTGCGGACTGGAAGGATGTGTGCGGGGCGGCTGTGAACTGGCTGGTGCATGACCTGATCATAGCCTGTCTGGTGTATGCGGCATTCTATGTCCTGAAGGGAGCGACTACCATCAGTTTTTCCACGGACTATCTGGGGGAAGCGGTCTATTATTCCATTTATGATATCAGTTTCGTGTTCCGCTATTCCGCGCTGGCGCTTCTTTCGGCGGCAGGACTTGGCGTGGCGGAACGGCTGGCGGGGAAGGTTTTTCGCACCGCCGGAAAGCGGGCTTCATGAGACGGGCGGCCTGCGCGGTTCCGGTTCTTTGCGCGGTTATGCTTCTTACCGCCTGCGCCGGAGAGAACGCGCCGGTGGGAGAGGCCGGACCGGAGTTTTCGGCGGAGCAGGGCGTTTCAGGCGGGCAGGAGAGTTCGGCGGAGCAGGGCGTTTCGTCCGGACAGGGGGATTTGGAAGAGACAGGCGGGCAGGATGCGGACTGGCGGGCAGAGCGCTCAAAACAGGATTGCAGGACGAAACATGACCGGCGGACCGAGCCGGAGGATTGGGAGAAGACGGAGCGGATGGACCTGGATGCCTGCGAAAGCGGGAGGGTGACTCTTGACGGCGGCGATATCTGGCTTTCCGGCAGTCTGGAGGGACAGGTCGTGATCGACGCGGAGGAGGATGAGCTGGTGCACCTGTATCTGGCGGGGGTGGAGATTACCTCGTTAAACGGTCCGGCGGTCTTTATAGAAGAAGCGTCCAAAGTGGTTGTGACACTGGTGTCAGATACAGAGAATGTGCTGACGGACTCACCTGATTACACGGATTATGAAGAGTCACCGGCCTGCCTTTACAGTGTCTGCGACCTCACGATCAACGGGAACGGCGCGCTGCGGGTATCCGCCTGTCATGAGGACGGTGTACGGGGCAAGGACAGAATCCGGCTTTTGGACTGCACGGTTTCGGTGCAGGCCAGGGGCGACGGCATCCGTGGGAACGACGGCATTTATATACAGAATGCGTCCGTGAGCGTAGAGAGTGAGAAAAACGGACTGCGCACGGTGAATCAGGGCGCGGACGACAGGGGCGTCATAGAGATAAACGGCGGTACGCTCTCGGTGGTGGCGGGCCAAAACGGCGTCAGCGCGGCCTCCGATCTGTATTTGTATGACGGCCTGTGCAGTGTCAACGCCGTGCAGGAAAAAGTGCGGGCACAAGGATCGGTCCGTATCGCCAAAGGGTGTATGGAATAGTGCGGGGAGCGCAGAGAATGTGACAGAGTACAGACACGAGTATAAATACAGGATAGATGCAAGGCAGAAAGCGGTGCTTAAGCTGCGGGCGCAGGGCGTTCTGGAGCGGGATGCCCACGCGGGGCCGGACGGGGCGTATCTGATTCGCAGTCTCTATTTTGACAGCCCGGAGGATGCCTGCTTTTATGAAAATGAGAACGGGGATGATCCCCGGGAAAAATACCGCATACGCTTTTATAACTGCGATACGTCCAGAATCAGTCTGGAATGTAAGGCGAAGTCCAGAGGCATGACGAAAAAAACCGCGTGTCCGGTTACGGCTGACCAGTGCAGACAGTTTATGGCGGGCGTTATACCGGAACCTGTGGGCGCCGTTTCTCCCGCCCAGGCTGCCATGTTCACGCAGATGCGGCTGAAAAGCCTGCGTCCGGTGGTGATTGTGCAGTACACCCGTATGCCCTTTGTGTGTGATGCGGGGAATGTGAGGGTGACTTTTGACGACGATATCGCTTCCTCCAATGGGATTGCGGACTTTTTGCAGCAGGAGATACCGCTTCGCAGTGTGCTTGGCACAGGGGAAAGCATTCTGGAGGTAAAGTGGGACGAGCTTCTGCCCTCATACGTCAGCGGGCAGCTTGCGCTCGATTCTTTGCAGTGGACGAGCTTTTCCAAATATTATTTGTGCCGAAAATATAATTGTTACGGGGGAGTGAGGGTATGAGCTTTATCGACATTTTTAAGAAATCGTTTCTGGAGGGCTATGCGTCTGTCCGGATTGACGTGGCGCAGATCGTGATATGCATGGCGATTACGGTTCTGATAGCCGCCTATATTTTTATGATTTACCGGACAGTCAACAAAAATGCCTTCTATAACCGCAATTTTAATCTTTCGCTGATTGCGCTCTCCGTGATCACGGCGGCGGTGATCCTAACGATCCAGTCAAACATCGTGATATCTCTGGGCATGGTGGGCGCGCTGTCCATCGTGAGATTCCGCACCGCCATCAAAGACCCCATGGATCTCGTGTTTTTGTTCTGGTCGATCAGCGTCGGCATCATATGCGGCGCGGGCTTCGCGGTGGTGGCGGTAGTTGCATCAATCGTCATAACTGTGATAATATTATTATTTGACAGGGTGCCTTCCGGCGTGCCGGCGGTCATTCTTCTGGTGAATGCTTCCGACTATAAGGCGGAAGGGCAGATTATGGAGATTGTGGAAAAGCACTGTGGCATGATCCGGATCAAGGCGCGCAATCTGACGAAGGATAAGCTGAACATGGCGGTTGAGGTCAAAACTGGGACCGGGGGCAGACTGGTGGAGGAACTGATGGAGCTTCCGGGCATTACCTCCGCGTCTTTGGTGGATCACGACGGGGAAGTGACTTTCTGATAACAAAAACTCTATTTTTAAGAATAGGAGAAAACGGGATGAAAGGAATTATTTTAGCGGGCGGTTCGGGTACCAGACTCTATCCGCTGACCAAGGCGGTTTCCAAACAGATTATGCCGATATACGACAAACCGATGATTTATTATCCGCTGTCTATTTTGATGCTGGCGGGGATCAGGGAGATCATGATTATTTCCACCCCGAGGGACCTTCCCGTGTTTCAGGAGCTTTTCGGCACGGGGGAACAGCTTGGGCTGCGCATGGAGTATGCGGTGCAGGAGTACCCGAGAGGGCTTGCCGACGCGTTTATCATCGGCGCGGATTTTATCGGGACGGACAGCGTGGCGTTAATCCTTGGCGACAATATTTTCTACGGTCAGAGCTTTTCCAGGGTGCTTAAGGAGGTGGCGGCCAGAGAGAGCGGCGCGACCATCTTCGGCTACTATGTGAGAGATCCGAGGGAGTACGGCGTGGTGGAGTTTGATGAAAACGGCATGGCGCTGTCCATCGAGGAGAAACCGGCGCATCCGAAGAGCAACTACGCGGTGCCGGGATTGTATTTTTATGACAATGACGTGGTGGAGATTGCAAAGAATGTGAAACCTTCCGCCAGAGGTGAGATAGAGATTACCAGCATCAACAATGAATACCTGCAAAGAGGGACGCTGCGGGTGGAAACGCTCGGCCGCGGTTTCGCGTGGCTTGATACGGGAAGCCACGACATGCTGCTCGACGCGGCTGACTTCGTGGCGGCTTTCCAGAAGAGACAAGGGCTTTATATCTCCTGCATCGAGGAGATCGCTTACAGGAGAGGCTTTATCACGAAAGAGCAGCTTCTTGCGCTGGCGGAGCCGCTTATGAAAACTGCTTACGGACAGTATATAGTAGAGGTTGCCAATGGACTCTAAGCGGATGAGACGGGCGATGGCCGGCATGATTGTCATATTTCTGGCGGTGTTTGCGGTGATCGCCATTGTGAATTTGGATACGGTGAAGCGCAAGCTCGGTTTTGCCGACGGGGATCCGGTGCAGGAAGAGACGCCTGCGCAGGAGGAAGAGGCGGAGAGAGCGGAAGGGCAGATAGGAGGCGATCTGTCTGCTTTTCTGAGCGATGAAACCTTTTTTGACCCGGAGGTGAAGTTTAAGAGCATTGAATCCTACTCCGGCAGAAACGTGTCGCTGATGATGAGTTCTGTGGCCAAGGATCTGCGGATTATGGTGGTGGACAGTGTGGGCCGTCTGGTGACGGGAACGGATTTCACCATCACGATTCAGGATGTGGGCGAGTACACGGACAATGACAAGGATGGCGTGATCTACGTGGACGGCCTGCGCTCCGGGGAATACAGCGTATTCCTCAACGAGAAGGACGGCTTTCGCGTGCCGAACACCATCACGACGATACAGGTACGGCAGGATATCGAGTACCGTGTGCTCGATAATATTGAGTATCTGATGCTGACTGAGGACGACATCGACCCCGAGAAGGAGGACAAGGCGGTCAATGGAGCCGAGGAGGACGCGGACGGTACGGAGCATATGGAGCTGCAGTTTGACAACGGCAGCGCGAAGCTGGGCATCGACGTGTCCAAATGGAATCAGGAGATCGACTGGGAGGCAGTCAAAAATGCGGGCATCGAATTTGCCATTATCCGATGCGGATACCGTGGTGCGTCCACGGGCGCGCTTGTCATTGATCCCAGATACAAAGAGAACATAGAGGGCGCTATTTCAGCGGGCATTCCGGTGGGCGTTTATTTCTTCACGCAGGCGCTGGACGAGGTGGAAGCGGTGGAGGAGGCGTCCATGGTCATTCGTCTGATCGAGAATTATGACGTGGACTATCCGGTATTCCTCGACAGCGAGAGCGCCGGAGGAAGAGGGCGCGCCGACGGACTGGACAGCGACGAGCGGACAAGAGCGCACATGGCTTTCCTGCAGACCATAGAGGCGGCGGGGTATGAGACGGGCGTTTACGCTTCCCGCAATTGGCTGAATGACAGGATAGATATGGAGAGGCTGTCGGATTACAGAATCTGGCTTGCGGAATATGCGGATGCGCCTACATACGATGCGTATTACTATCATATGTGGCAGTACACCTCCAAGGGAACGGTGGACGGCATTTCCACAAATGTAGACCTGAATCTGTGTTATATGAATATAGACACTTCGATCAACCACGCCAAAGGCGCAGCCGCATATTCCGGCGTAGTGAACGGAGATACGGGAAATGTGCCGGTTGAATAGCAGAGTGAAAAGAACTTCTAAAGACGTCCCGCCATCGGACGGGACGCCAAGAAGTTCCAGGAGTTGCTTTGCAACTCCGTTTCACTCGGGAGAATGCCAAAAGCGGGCATTCTCCGTATCGGAGAAGATGGGCGCGGGCTGAACGACAGGCGGTGCATGGGCGCGGGCTGAAAGCCAGACCGGCAAACGGCAGACAAGGAGGAAATTACGATGGGAAAAATAACGGTGGAGACATGCGAAATTGAAGGACTAAAGGTGATCACTCCGGCGGTGTTTGGGGACAGCAGGGGTTATTTTATGGAGACTTATCACTATGAGGATTACAAGGCGGCGGGGATCGATCAGGTTTTCGTACAGGATAACCAGTCCTCATCCGCGAAGGGCGTACTCAGGGGACTGCATTTTCAGATCAATTATCCGCAGGACAAGCTGGTGCGTGTGATTTCAGGCGAAGTTTTCGATGTGGCGGTGGATCTGCGGCCGGGTTCTGCGACTTACGGCAAGTGGTACGGCGTAAGGCTCTCGGCGGAAAATAAAAAACAGTTCTTTATTCCGAAGAATTTTGCGCACGGTTTTCTGGTGCTGTCGGATTTTGCGGAATTTGCCTACAAGTGTACAGACTTTTATCACCCGAACGACGAGGGGGGAATCCTCTGGAGCGATCCTGAGATCGGGATAGACTGGCCCATTCCCGGGGGCATGGAGCTTATCATGTCGGATAAGGATAAGAAGTGGGAGGGCATTTGTGCACTGTGCCATAAAGAGGCGTTACCCGCAGAATAAAGAAGGCAGTGATATGGACGAGAAGAAACAGGAAGAGAAAAACTGTATAAAGAAAAAGGGGTTTCCGAAGTCCGCGGCCATCGCGATATTCTGGGGGTTCGGCCTGATTTTGGCCTCGGTGCTGATTCTGCACCACAATCCGCTGGCCGATCAGGTGACGGAGCAGATGAAGAAGGTCAGCGGCTGTGTGCTGCTTACCTTTACCTGCATCATGTTCACGATCTATTATGACAGGATTGTGACGATACCGGTGGAGCTGTTCCAGAGCAGGGGGCTTATATGGAAACTGGCGAAAAATGATTTTAAAAAGCGCTATGCCGGATCCTATCTGGGAATTGTGTGGGCGATGGCACAGCCGGTAGTTACGGTGCTGATGTACTGGATCGTGTTTGACAAAGTGTTTCAGGCGAGGGTGGAGTTCGTGGCTGCGGACGGCGAGGCGCCGCCCTATGTGCTCTATCTGATGGCCGGTCTGGTGCCGTGGTTTTACTTTTCGGAGGCGATTTCCCAAGGGACGATGGCGCTTGTGGAGTACACCTATCTGGTCAAGAAAGTAGTGTTTAATATTAGTATTCTGCCGATTATCAAGGTGATTGCGGCTACTTTTATCCATGTGTTTTTTGTGGGGATCCTGCTGGTGGTGTCGGTGTGCTACGGCTATACGCCTACCGTTTACACCATACAGCTTCTCTATTACAGTGTGTGCCTGATTTTCTTCGTGCTGGCGCTCAGCTATCTGACAAGCGCGCTTGTGGTTTTTATCAGGGATTTGCAGCAGGTGATCAGCATTGCGCTGCAGATCGGTATGTGGGCTACCCCGATCATGTGGAATATCAATATGCTTCCCAGCGATAACATGAAAACGCTCTTTAAGCTGAACCCGCTTGTGTATATCGTAAACGGCTACCGGAGCGCGATTTTTGAGGAAGTATGGTTCTTTGAGCACTTTTACTCATCCACGTACTTCTGGATCTTTACGATCAGTATGTTTTGTATTGGAACGCTGGTATTCAGGAGACTGCGCAGTCATTTTGCGGATGTGCTATGAGCCGATCGAGCAAGCTCGATCACGAGGACTGCTACGCAGCCTCGGCGTAACTGCGGCAATGGGCATAAGAAAAAGGGGAATATGCGCATAAAATATGAGGAAATAAGTAATGGACAATCATATCGCGATCAGGGTCACAGACCTCGAAAAAGTGTATAAGCTCTATGACCGGCCATCGGACAGGCTGAAAGAGGCGCTTCACATCGGACGGGGAAAGCACCATACGGAACACCGCGCCTTAAAAGGGGTCGATATGACCATCAGGCAGGGGGAGTGCGTGGGGATTATCGGCACCAACGGTTCCGGAAAATCTACGATTTTGAAGATAATAACAGGTGTTCTTTCTCCCACGGCGGGCAATGTGGAGGTCAACGGACGCATTTCCGCCCTGCTGGAGCTGGGCGCCGGATTCAATATGGAATATAACGGCATTGAAAATATTTATCTGAATGGCACGATGATCGGTTTTTCCAAGAAGGAAATCGATCAGAAACTGGACGAGATACTGGCCTTCGCGGATATCGGAGACTATGTGTACCAGCCTGCCAAAACCTACTCCAGCGGCATGTTTGTGCGGCTGGCTTTTGCGGTTGCGATCAATATCGATCCGGAGATTCTCATCGTGGATGAGGCGCTCTCGGTGGGCGATGTCTTTTTTCAGGCCAAGTGTTATCATAAGTTTGAAGAGTTTAAGGAAATGGGCAAGACGATTGTGTTTGTCAGCCATGACCTTAGCAGCATCAGCAAGTACTGTGACCGCGTGGTGCTTTTGAATCAGGGCATTAAGCTGGGAGAGGGTGCGCCCAAACAGATGATAGACACCTATAAACAGGTGCTGGTGGGGCAGTATACGGCGCCCGAATCGGAAGGGGAGCGTCTGCTTGACGACGAGCAGCTTCGGGCGATGGCGGCCAAAGGCGTGGACGGCAGCAAGATGGATGAACGGCAGCAGGGAGGGATGGCCGAAAATCCCGACCTTTTAGAGTATGGTTCTAAAAAGGCGCAGATCACGGAATACTATATAACGGATGAGAAGGGGACGAGAACGGCCACCATTTTAAAGGGCAGTGCGTTCACCATTCATATGCGCGTGGAGATGACGGAGCGGATTGCTGCGCCGATTTTTGCGTTTACCATCAAAACCGTGCGCGGAACGGAGATCACGGGCACCAACACGATGTTTGAGAAGGCTTTTCTGGAGTCTGTGGAGGCCGGGGAGACGAAGGAGATCACCTTTACGCAGGAAATGAACTTACAGGGCGGTGAGTATCTGCTCTCGCTGGGAGTCACCGGCTATGAGGAGGACGATTTCACGGTCTATCACAGGCTCTATGATGTGCTGGGCGTGACGGTGATATCAGATAAGAACACGGTGGGATTTTATGACATGAATTCAACGGTTACAGTAAAATAGCAAGTGGTATTTAAAGGCGGCGCCGGGAAGGAACGGAAGATGGCGGAAGATAAAACAGAGAAAGTTGGAAAAATTAAACTGGATTTAACACACTATCCCGGCGAGGATTTCTACTGCGACGGGGAGATTGAGGACGAACTTCTCGCCATTGCGAGGGACTGCGCGGAGGTGGAGTACCAGAAGATCATAGAGGAGAGAAAGAGCTGGGAAATCCTGTATCACCTCTCGCCCCTTCGGGAAAACATTGTGGAGTGGTTGCCGATTGGCCGCGCCATGAAAGTGCTGGAGGTCGGATCGGGCTGCGGCGCGATCACGGGGGCGCTGTCAAGGCGGGCCGGGGAAGTGACCTGTGTGGAACTTTCCAAAAAGCGGAGTATGATTAACGCCTACCGGCATATGGAGGCGGACAATGTGACGATTCATGTGGGGAACTTTCAGGATGTGGAGCCGGATCTGCCGGATGATTACGATTATATCTGCCTGATTGGCGTTTTTGAGTACGCGCAGGCATACATCGGTTCGGAAACGCCATTTGATGATTTCCTGCGGATTATAAAAAAACACCTGAAACCCGGGGGACATATCGCCATCGCCATAGAAAATAAATTTGGATTAAAGTATTGGGCCGGATGCAGAGAAGACCATCTGGGTACCTTTTTCGGGGGGATTGAGGACTATCCGGAGGGCGGTGTGGTGCGCACCTTTACGAGAGACGGGCTTCTGGCCATAGCGGACAGATGCGGCTTTTCGGAGAGGCAGATGTATTATCCTTATCCCGACTATAAGTTTATGACGACGCTTTATTCCGACAGGAGGCTGCCGCAGCGTGGAGAATTATCAAATAACATGCGTAATTTTGACCGCGACAGAATACAGCTCTTTGACGAAAAGCGGGTTTTTGACACGATATTGAAAGAGGGACAGTTTCCTCTTTTTTCCAATTCCTACATGCTTCTTCTGGGACCGGCTTTATCGGAGGAATATGTGAAGTATTCCAACGACAGAAAGGAAGAATTTCAGATCAAAACCTTGCAGAGAAGCACCGGATTTGGCAGGAAAATAGAGAAACATCCGTTATCAAAAAGAGCCTGGGGGCACATAGAAGCCACGGCTTTTGCCTGTGAAAAACTGGCCAAACGGTATGAGGGGAGCCGCCTGGAGGTCAATGCGTGTAAGCTGGAAAAAGAGGCGGACGGCACACCTTATATCACGATTAAATTTTTGGAAGGGCGGACGCTGGAAGAAATTCTCGATGAGTGTCTGGAGAAAAATGACCTGGACGGTTTTCACAGCCTCTTCGACGAGTACCTGAAACGGATCGCATGGGGCGAGGAAAAGGAGATCGCAGATTACGACATGATTTTTGCAAATCTGCTGATTCCACAAGGAAGTAACACGCGTGATGAAAAAGAGATCTCAAATCAAAAAAACAATATCGCACGTTATTTAAATGAGGAAAAATGGGGGCTGATCGACTGTGAATGGACTTTTGACAAGGCCGTCGAGACAAGAGAAATAGCATTCCGTGCGCTCTACTGTTACCTGCTTGAGGATGAGAAAAGGAATGGGTTAAATCCTGATTTGATAATGAACAAGCTGGAAATTGATGCTGCGGGGGCGGAACAGTATCGCAGGCAGGAAATGAAATTCCAGAAATATGTGACAGGGAAGAGGCTCTCCATGGGGGAGATCAGGGAGGCCATCGGTCAGCCCGTTTACACGCTTTCGGATTTCTGCGAGAGGATGGGAAACAGATCTGCGGACAACCGCATACAGATCTATGAGGATACCGGGAGGGGATTTTCGGAGGAGCAGTCCTTTTTCCCTGAGGAGGACGGAGAACAGGTTCTGCGTACCGGGGAGGGCACGGTCGAGCTGTCCGTCCGTATTGCGAGAGGACGGAGCGCGGTGCGGATAGATCCAGGCAGTCAGGCGTGTATCATTTATATTGGAAGAATCAGTTGGAACGGCGTGGAGATTCCTGTGAAAGGGAAACAGCTCCAGATGAACGGATTTAAGATCGGAGAGGACACCTACGCTTTTCCCACGGATGATCCGAATATTACCCTCTCGCTTCCGGGGCTGCCCTCGGAGGAAGAAAATCATCTGGAGGCGGTTATGGAAGTGACCGCGATGCCGTCGGAAACCATGAAACATTTGCAGAAAAGGGGACTGTTTAACTGATGAGCGTTCAGAAAAACCGTTTTGACTGGGTGGCCTACTACATGGCTGCCTACGAGGAGGAGCGAAAAAAGAATACCCAGATGGCCGGACGCATTGCGGACGCGGAAAGGCGGCAGGCGGATTTGCAGGATAGTCTGAACCGTATCTGCGCCAATACACTGTACCGGATGGCGGCTAAGGCGTCGGCTCCCCTGCGGAGCGCGGTGCGCAGGATGCGGGGTGCTGCGGCTTCGGAGGAGGGTCTGGCGGAGATACAGGTTTCGGAGGAGAGAAGGCAGGCGTATGAGGAGACGCTCTGGCGGCAGTCCAATCCCTACCTGCAATGGATTGCGGAGTGTGAGAATAAAAATACAGATGTTATTGGGTTGTCGGAGCCGATTGTGGTGCAGGGATTTCGCGAGATTGCGGTGCCGGAGACGGATGTCCGCATTCTGACTTACGGCGACGGTCTGCTTGCGCCCCATGTGTTTTCCGAGGTGCGGAATTTTTTTGCAAAAAACAGCGCGTGTCTTCTGGCTTATGCGGATGAAGACTTTTATTGGGAGGATCTGTCGAAACGGATGGAGCCATGGCTGAAACCGGCCTATTCTCCCGATACCCTCCTTGCGTTCCAGTATTGGGGGCATTTTGTGGCGGTCCGGGTCGGTGTGCTCGACAGCATGAGTTACCGGGCGATGAGCATGAAAGACCCCGATCTGGGCTTTTACGAGCTTTGCCTGCGGCTGGAGGAGGAGATCGAGGAACTTTCGCAGGGGTATTTCAGAAGAAGGCGGGAGGCCATCGGGCATCTGGAATCCATTCTTTACCATAGAAGATATGAACTGCCGGCGGGAGACGCTGTCGGGGCGGGACAGACTGTTTCGCCAAGAGAACAGTTTCTGTTTGTTCAGAAAAGTCTGAAAAAGGAGCTTGCGGAGGGGCGTTTTCTGACGGGCGCTTCTTCCACATATGTGACCCTCAAGGAAGATATGCTGATGCGGAGAGGCGGCCGTGGTACGCTGCGGCAGGGGGCGGATCCGGACATCTACCATCTGCTCTACGATACTTCCGTTTCCGGTACGGAGCGGTGTACCCGTTCAGGAAGTGAAAATACAGCGATTGCGCCGCATCGCGTGGTGTCCGTGATCATTCCGTCCAAAGACCATCCGGAGGTGCTGGAGAAATGTCTCCGTTCCTTTAAGCAAAAGACGCTGTACCGCTTTTATGAGTGGATTGTGGTGGATAACGGAAGCAGTGAGGAAAACCGCGGGAAAATGGAGGCACTGCAGAAAATCTTCGGTTTTACTTATATTTATGAGCCGATGCCCTTTAACTTTTCCAAAATGTGCAATCTGGGTGAGAAGAAGGCCAGGGGAGATCTGATACTTCTGATGAACGATGACATAGAGATCATTGAGGGGAGCTGGCTGGAACGCATGGCGGGACAGGCGCTTTTGCCCCATGTGGGAGCCGTGGGGGCGAAGCTGTGGTATGCGGGTACGGAAAATATCCAGCATGCAGGCGTCACAAACTTAAAAATCGGGCCTTCCCATAAGCTGGTTACTTTCCCCGACGAGGAGGATTATTACTTCGGGAGAAACCGGGTCACTTATAATGTGGCGGCGGTGACGGCGGCCTGTCTGATGGTGTCGCGGCAAAAATACGAGAAGGCAGGCGGTCTGGACGAGAGTCTGCCGGTGGCCTACAACGATGTGGATTTCTGCTTTAAGCTGCTGGAGGCAGGCTATGTCAATGTGCAGAGAAACGACGCGATTCTCTGGCACCACGAATCCATGAGCCGCGGTCTGGATGAGCAGAACGAGGGGAAATGGGAAAGGCTGCTTGCGGAGAAGGAGACGCTTTACGGAAAGCATTCGGGGCTGCGCGGGAACGACCCGTTTTATCACAAGAATCTGATTGACAATGCGTCAAATTACATGTGTAATTATAAGTTTCCCCATGAGGATCACCTCTGTGTGCAGGAGGCGTCGTTTCTGCCGAAATCCTCTATGCGCAGGCTGTTGAAAAAGGCCGGCCGGGGTGTGCTGCGGCTCACCGTGGATCTGGCCGGAGCCCAGCATAAGATTCTGGCCGACGAGCCGGATATTGTGTGGATTATGGGGTGGAGCTATATTTCCGGCGCCGACAACGCGGCTTTCGGGCGGAAAGTGATTTTACAAAGAACAGACGGCGCGGGCTATCTGGCGGTACCGGCGGACTGGCACAGGGCGGATGTGGAGGCGATTCTGCCGCAGGAGAAGCATATCGGGCTGGCCGGATTTGTGCTGCGTCTGCGCCGGGAGGAGCTGGCGCAGGGAGAGTATAAGGTCGGTATGCTGGCGGAGACGGAAGCAGTAAGCGGGACGGAGTCCGGATTGTGTTTTGCGGCATGGTCTGAGCGCACGCTAAACGTGTGAGACGAGTGTGAAACGCGGCGGTGATTTTGCGGTATGGTAAAGAGGCGTTTTGCCACAGGGAAAGGAGTTCTATGGAACGGAAGGAAATGACGGAATCAGAAGCGCTCCGCTTTTATAAGGACGCCTACGGGAGAGAGAAACGCCGGGGCCGTGCGCTTACGGAGAAGCTTTCGGATGCGGAGAAGAATAAGGCGCAGACGGAGAGGAAACTGGAAAGAATCAAGGGAAGTCTTCTCTGGCGGGCATCCAAACCGCTGCGTATCCTGTTTCACAAGCTCGCAAGAGTGAAGGAACGGCTTGGCTGTTACGGGAGTCTCAAGGGGATTGCCCGCAAGGTGAATGCCAAGATGATCGAGCGGCAGGCCAGGGCGCAGCATGGGTCGGCCGGTTTTCCGGAGCTGCCGGAGGCGGCGAGACAGCGTCTCCACAAGTTTGACAGAGACGTGAAATTCAGCATTCTTATGCCGCTTTATAATACGCCGGAGAAGTTTTTGCGGCAGGCCATAGAGTCCGTGATGGATCAGACTTACGAGGGCTGGGAACTTTGTCTGGCCGACGGGTCGGATGAGGAGCACGCCTATGTGGAGCAGATCTGCAGGGAATATATGGAGAGGGATAAACAGTATCTGCGTCCCAGCAGCAGCCTCTACTGCCGGATTCTGTACAAGAAGCTTGCAAAAAACGAGGGAATTTCCGGCAATACAAACGCCTGCCTGTCCATGTCCTCGGGAAATTATATCGCGCTTTTCGACCATGACGATGTGCTGCACCCGTGCGTTCTGTTTGAGTACATGAAGGTGATCTGCGAGAAGGGGGCGGACTATATTTACTGTGACGAAGCCACGTTCAAGGGAAGCGGCACCATCGACGACATGATTACCCTGCATTTTAAGCCGGATTATGCGCCGGACAATCTGCGGGCAAACAATTACATCTGCCATTTCAGCGCTTTTGCGAGACGTCTTTTAGACGGCACGGAGCTGTTCCGATCCGAGTTTGACGGCAGTCAGGATCACGACATGATCCTGCGGCTCACGGCCCGCGCAAAGTGCGTGGTGCATGTGCCCAAACTCCTGTATTACTGGCGGTCCCATGCGGGCAGCGTGGCCTCCGACATCAGCGCCAAGAGCTATGCCATCGAGGCGGCAAAGGGAGCGGTGGCGGCCCATCTGACGGCGCAGGGCTTTAAAAACTTTGAGATTACTTCCACGAAGGCATTTGAGACCATTTTCCAGATCAAGTATGAGATTCTGGGAAATCCGAAAGTGTCCATCGTGATTCCGAACAAGGACCACCCCGAGGATCTGACGCGCTGCATTTCCTCCATATCGGAGCGCAGCACTTACGACAACTATGAGATTATCGTGGTGGAGAACAACAGCGTTTCGGAGGAGATTCAGGCCTGCTATAAAAAGATACAGGAGAATCCCGCGATCAGGGTCATTACCTATGAAGGGGAGTTCAACTATTCAAGAATCAATAATCTGGGCGTTTCCGCGGCAACGGGTGAATATGTGATTCTTCTGAATAATGACACTAGTGTCATTACACCGGACTGGATCGAGGAGCTTTTGATGTATGCCCAGCGTAAGGACGTGGGCGCGGTGGGCGCCAAGCTCTACTATGAGGACAGGACGATCCAGCATGCGGGTGTGGTTCTGGGGCTTGGCGCGCACAGGACGGCGGGGCACAGTCATTACCGTGTGGATCATCGGAATCTCGGTTATATGGGGCGGCTCTGTTACGCGCAGAACGTGATGGCGGTGACGGGCGCCTGCCTGATGATGCGAAAAGCGCTCTTTGAAGAGCTGGGCGGGCTGGACGAGACGTTTGCCGTGGCCTTAAATGACGTGGATCTGTGCGTCCGCGCGTGGAAGGCCGGCCGGGTGAATGTCTTTACCCCGTTTGCGGAGCTGTATCACTATGAGTCGGCGTCCAGAGGAAAGGATTTAAGCGGAGAAAACGCCGAACGCTACGAGAAGGAGGCGGCGCTCTTCCGGGAGCGGTGGAAAGAACTTTTGGAGCAGGGAGATCCCTACTACAATCCGAATTTTTCGCTTGACCGCAGCGACTTCGCGCTGAAAGTAGAAGATTGAAAGCGCCGAAATACCTTGACCGAAGCAACCGCTTTTACTATAATCTTTATTAAGGGCGGTAATGCCGGAAAGTGGAATCAATATGGAGGTTGCCGCTATGACTGAAAAAGGGATGCAGATCGTAAAAATGTCGACGCTTTATGAGTTGAGACTGCTTTTTACACAGGGAGATAAAAAGGAGTACACAACAGATGAGATCGTGGAGCTGCTGGATAAGATAGCGGTGGCAAAGGATCAGAAGTGATCTGTATATAATATTTTGAAGTAACGATTTTTGAAAATATAAAATTAAGGAGGGTTTCAAAATGGGCTACAAAGAGCAGTTTGAATTTTGGCTGGAGGATTCCTACTTTGACGAGGCGACCAGGCAGGAGCTTCTGGCGATCAGGAATGACGAGAAGGAAATCGAGGACCGCTTTTATAAGGAGCTTGCCTTCGGCACAGGCGGCCTTCGCGGTGTGATCGGCGCGGGTACGAACCGCATGAACATCTACACGGTGCGAAAAGCGACGCAGGGTCTGGCCAATTACATAAAGAAACAGGGCGGCGAGGAAAAGGGCGTGGCGATTGCTTACGATTCCAGAAGAATGTCCCCTGAGTTTGCGGATGAGGCGGCTTTGTGTCTTGCAGCGAACGGCATCAAGGCTTATGTGTTCGACGCGCTCAGACCTACGCCCGAGTTGTCCTTCGCGCTCAGAGAGCTTGGCTGCATATCCGGTATCGTGATTACGGCCAGCCACAATCCGCCGGAGTACAACGGTTATAAGTGCTATTGGGAGGACGGCGCGCAGGTGACGGCGCCCAAGGATAAGGAGATTATCACCGAGGTCAACAATGTGACCGATTATCATACCGTGAAGACCATGGACAAGGAAGAGGCGAAAAAGGCCGGACTCTATGTGGTGATCGGCAAGGAAATCGACGATAAGTACATGGCGGAGCTGAAAAAGCAGATTATCCATCCAGAGGTGATTGCGGAGATGGCGGAGGACATGAAGATTGTTTATTCGCCCTTTAACGGCACGGGCAATGTGCCTGTAAGGCGGATTCTCTCCGAGCTTGGTTTCAAGAACGTGTATGTGGTGCCCGAGCAGGAGATGCCCGATCCCGATTTCACCACGCTGGATTACCCCAACCCGGAGGATCCCAAGGCATTCACCCTTGCGCTTAAGCTGGCGAAGGAGAAAAATGCCGATATCGTGCTGGCAACCGATCCCGACGCAGACAGACTCGGCATTTATGCACTGGACACGAAGTCCGGCGAGTATGTGCCCTTCACAGGCAATATGTCCGGTATGCTCGTAGCGGAATACATCCTGCGTGAGCGGACGGCTACAGGAAAAATGCCAGAGAATCCCGCTCTGGTGACCACGATTGTGACCACCAACATGGCGCGTGCGATCTCGGATGATTATAAGGTAAGATTTATCGAGGTGCTGACAGGATTTAAGTTTATCGGCGAGCAGATCAAACTCTTTGAGCAGACCGGCTCCAACAACTATGTGTTCGGTCTGGAGGAGAGTTACGGCTGCCTTGCGGGCACCCATGCGAGGGATAAGGACGCCATCGTGGCAGTGATGTGCCTGTGTGAGATGGCGGCATGGTGCAAGAAGAACGGCAGAACCGTCTGGGATCAGATGATCAACCTCTATGAGAAGTACGGTTACTATAAAGAGAGCCAGTATTCCATCACCAAGAAAGGCATTGAAGGCGCGAAAGAGATTGAGGATCTGATGAACAAGCTGCGCCAGAATCCGCCTAAGAGCTTTGGCGAGCTTACTGTGAAGGAGTTCAGAGATTATGACACGGGAAAAACCCTGAATCTGGAAACCGGCGAGGCGGGAGAGACAGGACTGCCACAGTCGAATGTGCTCTACTTTGATCTGACGAACGATTCATGGTGCTGCGCAAGACCTTCCGGCACGGAGCCGAAGATCAAGTTCTATATGGGCGTGAAGGGAACGAGTCTTGAGGATGCGCAGGCGAGACTGGACCGGCTGACCGAGGAAGTGAAGAAGAATATCTAAAATAACCATACAGATAGCATAATCAACGCAGACGCACTTGCGCTCCGTTCCAAACGCAGCGGTACCAGGCGCGAAAGGACCTTGCCAAGTACCGGCGGGTTTTAATCCGAAGGATTTAAACAGTTTCCAAGGGTCTGCTTATGATTATGCTATCTGTATGTTAGGGAGTGCTGTAATGGGAAATCGGATACTGAGAATTGACAATGTGAGAAAAACAGTAAATTACTTCAAAAAAAACGGACTGGCGGGTACTTTCTATGCGGCGGCGGAGCGTGTGCAGGAGGAAAAAAGGGCGGATTACCGCTATCGGCTTCCGGACGCGCAGACACTTGCAGGGCAGAGACAGGAGACGGCGGATTTTCCGTATCTGTTCAGCATTGTCACGCCGGCCTATGAGACGAGGGAGACGCATCTGCGGGAAATGATCGCCTCTGTGCAGGCACAGAGCTATCCGCGCTGGGAGCTGCTTATCATGGATGCCAGTGCGGGCAGCGCCGTGGAGCGCACGGTGCGGCAGGTGATCCACGAGACAGGAGATTTACGGATCCGCTACAGCCGCCTTTCAGAGAATAAAGGCATTGCAGAGAATACCAATGCGGGGATTGCGCTGGCGGGGGGAGATTACATTGCACTTCTCGACCATGACGATTTCATAACACCTGATGCGTTATATGAGATGGCCTGCTGTGTGCACAGGGGCAGGCAGCAGGGGCGCCCGCCGGTTCTTCTGTACTCGGATGAGGACAAGTACGATGAGGGGTCACAAACCTTTGTGTTTCCTAATAAGAAGAATAAGTTCAATCTGGATTTAATATTGTCAAACAACTATATCTGCCACTTTATGGCGGTGGAAGCGGGGCTGATAAAACGCCTAAAGCTGCGGGGGGCGTATGACGGCGCGCAGGATTATGATCTGGTGCTGCGGGTGGTGGACAGTCTCTGGCCGGAGGGAGCGGTTGCCCCGGATCAGACGCGCATCTGCCATATACCGCGGGTGCTCTATCACTGGCGTTCCCACAGGGATTCCACGGCTCTCAATACGGGGAGCAAAACCTACGCTTACGAGGCGGGGCGGCGTGCTCTGGCGGATTTCTGTGCAGGGCGGGGGATTCGGGCGGAGGTGGAGCACAGCCTGCATCTGGGCTTTTACCGCATCGCCTATGAGCCGGATCTGCTGGGGGCAAGGCGGGATGCGGGCATGACGGGCGGACGGATTCTTGACGGAAAAGGACGCATTTTTGCAGGCGGCTACGACGAGGCAGGACGCTGTCTCTTCGAGGGTCTTCCGGCCCGCTTTACGGGAGGCAGCACGCATCTTGCCGCGCTGAGGCAGGACTGCGCCGCGGTGGACATCCGCTGTATGAGAATGCGGGAAGAATTGCAGCTGTTATTTTCTGAGATTACGGGACTGCCCTATCGGGAAAAAACGTGCCGCGTGAAGGCGGGGCACGGGATGAAGGCGCGGGAAATCCGGATTGCGGATGTGTCCGGGCTTACCTGTGACGAGGCGGGATACCGGAAGCTTGGCATGGCGCTTGGAGAGGCGGTGCGCAGGGAAGGGTATCTTGTGGTGTGGGACCCCGGGATTACAATTCAGCTATAGGGTTGAAGTGAACAGGTACGTGGGAAACTTTTTAAGTGTATTGGGGCTGTGCGGATAAAATAATCAACACAGACGCGCTTGCGCTCCGTTCCGAACGTAGTGGCACTAGGCTCGAAAGAACCTCACCAAGTGCCAACGTTCTACAAGGGTCTGTTTATGATTATTTTATCCGCACAGCCAATATAGGACTATGATGTATTTTGAGTTACCGAAAATAAAGGCGCAGAAAATCAGGAGGGAATCATGCCGCAGAAGGAAAAGGGGAGAGGAGAGGAACCACGACGGGGTAAGTCCGCAGGCGGTGGTGTCCGCTCTGTGATTGTCATTCCCAACTATAACGGGATGAAATATATAGAGAACTGCCTTGCCTCGCTGGCGGAGGAACCCGCTCTTGTGATTGTGGTGGACAATGGCTCTTCGGACGGGAGCAGGGAGCTTGTGCGGGAGAAATTTCCGTCCGTACGCCTGCTTGCCCTGGATCAGAATTACGGCTTCTGCGGGGCTGTAAACAGAGGAATTGAGGAGAGTGGAAGAGATAAAACACCGTATGTTATTTTATTAAACAATGACACGGTTGTGGAACCCGGATTCGTCCGCGCGCTGGAACATGCGCTGGATCAGAACGAAAGCGCATTTTCCGGGGCGGCGCGGATGGTGAACCTGTATCACCCGGAGCTGATCGACGATGCGGGGGACTATTACTGTGCGCTGGGGTGGGCTTTCGCTGTGGGAAAGGACAAGCCTGCGGCAGCCTATGAGCGTCCCGGAGAAATTTTTTCTGCCTGCGGCGGCGCCTGCATTTACCGCAGGCGCATTCTTGAACAGATTGGCTTGCTGGATGAAAACCATTTCGCCTATCTGGAGGATGTGGATATCGGATACCGCGCCAGAATACACGGGTACCGCAATCTCTATGTGCCGGAGGCGGTGGTGCGCCACGCGGGAAGCGGCGTTTCAGGCTCCCGACACAACGATTTTAAGGTGAGGTTATCCGCGAAAAACAGCGTTTATCTTGTCTATAAGAATATGCCGCCCGTGCAGATTCTTTTGAATCTGCCTTTTCTGCTTACGGGTTTTTTGGTAAAGACGCTTTTCTTTCTGAAAAAAGGATTGGTCAAAAGCTGGCTGCAGGGAACGGCACAGGGACTGCGCCTTGCCTGCTCAAAGAAGGGCAGGGAAAAGCGGGTGCGCTTCGCACCGTCACGTTTTCCCGCATACGCGCGGATCCAGTGGGAACTGCTTCGTAATATCTGGTACCGTATATGCCTGTAATCCATAGCTGTCGGATTCAGGCAGTTGTATTTTTTAGCGGTTTATTGTAAAATAGAAATAATTATGACTTGAACAGAGTATGATAAGCATGACATGGCGCATAGATAAAATGTGGTAAACACGCATAGAGCATAGACTGATTATGATAAAAGATAACCAGAAATATTTTAACAGACTGCACGTCGTGCTGGACGCCGTGATTGTAGCGGTGTCCTATATGCTGGCATGGTATTTGAAGTTTGCCAGCCCGTTTTCGGACATCGACCCTAATGTCGGTGCTCTTTCTATGGGCACATATTTTGAAATGCTCTATCTGATCGTGCCCGGATATCTGATTTTATACTATGCGTTCAATCTTTATTCCCCCAAGAGAGCCACGGTCCACCGGTATGAGATTCTGAATATTTTTCAGGCGAACACGGTTGGCATGGTAATCATGATGGCCGGCTGGTACATGATCGCGCAGATCCATTTCTCCCGTACCATGATGGCGATGTTTTACGGAATCAATATTTTTCTGACCACGCTAGGGCGTTCGCTCATCCGCATTCTCTTGCAGTATGTCCGCGAAAAGGGCTATAATCTGAAATATATTCTGCTGGTTGGGTATTCCCGCGCCACGGAGGAGTATATTAACCGCATCAATTCCAATCCCCAGTGGGGCTATGTGGTGCGCGGCATTCTGGACGACCATGTGCCTGCCGGTACGCTCTACAAGGGCGTCAAGGTGGTGGGATCGATTGAAAATCTGCTCTACATTCTCCCGGAAAACAAGCTGGACGAGATAGCGATTACTCTGTCTTTGAAAGATTATGACAATCTGGAGCATATTGTGGATCTGTGTGAAAAATCCGGCGTGCACACGAAGTTTATTCCCGATTATAACAGTCTGTTCCCGAGCCGCCCTTACACGGAAGATCTGATGGGGCTGCCGGTGATCAATATACGCTATGTGCCGCTGACGAACACCCTGAACTGGTGGATGAAGCGGATCGTCGATATCCTTGTGTCTCTGGTGGGGCTTGTGGTGGCGTCGCCTGTGATGCTTGTGTCCGCCATCGCCGTGGGCTGCACGTCCAGAGGGCCGGTTATCTTCAAGCAGGAGCGGATCGGCCTGCACAATAAACCGTTCCGTATGTACAAGTTCCGCACGATGGAGGTGCAGAAGCCTTCCGCGGAGCAGAAGGGATGGACGACGAAGAACGATCCCCGCGTCACGAAAGTCGGTAAGTTTCTGAGGAAGACAAGCATTGACGAGCTGCCCCAGCTTTTTAACATTCTGATGGGAGATATGAGCGTGGTGGGACCAAGACCCGAAAGACCGCAGTTTGTGGAGCAGTTTAAGGAGGAAATCCCCCGCTATATGGTGAAGCACCAGGTGCGGCCGGGGCTTACCGGCTGGGCGCAGATCAACGGTTATCGCGGCGATACTTCCATAAAAAGAAGGATAGAGTTCGATATTTTTTATATTGAAAACTGGACCATGTCCTTTGATATCAAGATTATGTTTCTCACGATTTTCAGAGGATTTATCAATAAAAATGCTTATTAGAAGAAATACTAAAATCTTAAGAATTGTGAAAGACTTTCGGAAGATGCCGGGAATGATATTGCAATTATATCAAGATGTAGTATAATTGTAACAGTTCAGCCCGGGACTTTGCACATAGTGCAAAGTCTGGTAACAGTGAAGCCGAAGGCTGAACTGTTACAAAGCCTGTGGGAACATGTCCACCAAAACTTGCTTTTTCGGACAACATGTGACAAAATGAAAAAACGGACTTTTAGAAATTGGTTCAGAGACTGAGGGAGTACAAGAGTATGGCGAAAAGATATGCGGATGACTACGATGACGAAGAAATAAGGCCTAGGAAGAAATCTTCCGGGAAAGGCGGCAGCTCTTCCGGGAAGAAGGGATCCGGTAAAAAGAAATCGGGAAAGAAAGCGCAGGCGAAGAAGCAGCGCAGGCGCATTATTCTCTTTGTGATAGAGATTATTATTCTGCTGATCGCGGTGGTAGTTCTCTATGCGGTTCTTGCCGGTACGAAAAGCGGAAAAGTAGAGCTGAAAGAGAAGGATATTATCATCAATGAGACCGTGCAGGAGGCGCAGGAGACGACGATGAAGGGGTATCGGAACATCGCCCTCTTCGGTGTGGACTCGACCACGGGGGCGCTGACGAAGAATACCAGAAGCGATACGATCATGATTGCGTCCATCAATCAGGACACGGGAGAGTGTAAGCTGGTTTCCGTATATCGTGACACATATCTGAATCTGAGTAACGATTCGTACAATAAATGTAATGCGGCTTATGCGAAGGGCGGTCCCGAGCAGGCCATCAACATGTTAAATATGAATCTGGATATGAATATCACGGATTTCGTGACGGTTGGCTTTGCCGGACTGACGGATACGATTGATGCGCTGGGCGGCGTGGATATCGACGTGGACGAATCGGAGATCAGCCACTTAAATAACTATCAGCTCTGTATTGCGGAGGACTTAAAGAGAGAGTACACGCCGGTGACGCAGACCGGATACCAGCGTCTGGACGGTTTGCAGGCTACGGGCTACTGCCGCATCCGTTACACGGCGGGGGACGATTTCAAGCGTGCCGAGAGACAAAGAGAGGTGCTTACCGCAGTGGCGGATCAGGCGAAGAAGGCGTCTTTGCCGAAGCTGACCGAGACGGCCAACTCCGTATTTGAGGAGGTGTATACCTCACTGGATCTGTCTGAGATTGTGGGGATGCTGGGTGATGTGGGCGCTTACCAGATCACGGAGACAGACGGCTTCCCGCAGGAGAGTATGCGTGCGACCGGCACCATCGGCTCCAAGGGCTCCTGTGTCATTCCCACCAGTCTGGAGGACAACGTCAGGTGGCTGCATGAGTTCCTGTTTGACGCGAGCGACTATGAGCCGTCCGAGACAGTGAAGAAGTGCAGTGAGAAAATTTACGAAGAAACAAACGGATATTTGAAATAAAAGCAAAGGGGCTTGTTGCACAGGCCCCTTCTACGCGTTTATAAAAGCGGACGGAGGACAACAAGTGATGAAAGTGGACGTGATTATTCCCGTCTACAAGCCCGACCGCGGGTTTTTGACGATGATTGAAAAATTGCAGACGCAGACGGTGCCCGTGAGCCGGATTATTCTTATGAATACGGAGCAGAAATATCTGGACAGACTGCTTTACGGTACTACGCTGGAAAGAGAGCATCATAATATAACAGTGAAGCATCTGTCAAAGCGGGAGTTTGACCATGGCCGGACGAGAAATCAGGGCGTGAAGCTCTCGGATGCGGACGTGTTTGTGATGATGACGCAGGACGCCATTCCCGCCGACGATTTTTTGTTCGAGCGGCTGTTGGAAGGCCTTGGCGGGGAACAGACGGCGGCAGCTTACGCAAGACAGCTTCCGGACAGGGACAGCAGCGAGGCAGAGCGGTATACGAGACAGTTTAATTATCCGGCAGAGCCACGCCTCAAGACGAAGGCGGATCTTCCGGCGCTTGGCATCAAAACTTTTTTCTGTTCCAACGTATGCGCGGCATACAGGAGGGATGTGTTTGACGAGCTGGGGGGATTTGTGAACCGGGCGATTTTCAACGAGGATATGCTCTACGCCGCAAAAGCGGTGGAGGCTGGCTACGGGATCGCTTACGCGGCGCAGGCAAAGGTGTATCATTCCCATAATTACACATACAGACAGCAGTTTCACCGGAACTTCGATCTGGGGGTTTCGCAGGCGGATCATCCGGAGGTGTTTGCGGCTTATCCGTCGGAATCGGAGGGAATCCGGCTGGTGAAGAGCACCGTGGCCCATCTGAAAGAAAAAGGGATGTGGACGAAAATACCGGATGTTATCATACAGAGCGGATTTAAGTATATGGGGTATCTGATGGGGAAACGCTACAGGCGGCTGCCCATGCGGCTTGTGACGGCGTGCTCTTCCAACAGGGAATACTGGCAATGAGGAAATGTCCGAAGCGGCATTCCCGGTGTGAATCGTAAGGAGGTAAGGCGAAATGTGCGGCATTGTAGGTTATATCGGAACGAAGCAGGCGGCGCCCATTATTCTGGACGGTCTGTCTAAACTGGAATACCGCGGGTATGACTCGGCGGGTATGGCTATTTATGACGGTGTGGGTAAGATCAATATTACGAAGTCGGTGGGACGGCTTAAGATTCTGGAAAATATTACCAGAGGCGGGGAAACCATGCTGGGAGTCTGCGGCATCGGACACACGCGCTGGGCGACCCACGGCGTGCCAAGCGATACCAACGCGCATCCGCATTTCAACGAGGCGGAGACGATTACCGTGGTACATAACGGCATTATTGAAAACTATTTACAGCTCAGAAAGATGCTGACTGACCGGGGATATCATTTTGTGTCGGAGACGGACACGGAGGTTTTGGCGCATCTTCTGGATTACTATTACAAGGGGAATCCCCTCGAGGCGGTTACCAAGGTGCTTCACCGTGTGGAAGGCTCCTATGCGCTGGGCATTCTTTTCGCGGACTGTCCTGACCAGATTTTCGCGGCGAGAAAGGATTCGCCTTTGATTGTAGGGCAGAATGAGGACGGCTGCTTTATCGCTTCGGATGTGCCGGCGATCCTGAAATACACCCGCAAGGTGTACTATGTGGATAATCAGGAGGTCGTTCGCCTGCGGGCGGATCACATGCACTTTTATACGGTGGACGAAGAGGAGACCACAAAGGAGCCTGTCTTTATTGATTGGGACGCCAGCGCGGCGGAGAAGGCGGGCTACGAGCATTTCATGTTAAAGGAAATGTATGAGCAGCCAAAGACCGTGACGGACACGCTGCTGCCCCGCATTAAGGATAACGATATCGTCATCGAGGAGCTGAACATGACCGATGAGGAGATTTGCGGGGTGAGTAAGATTCATATCGTGGCCTGCGGTTCCGCCTATCATGCGGGTGTCACGGGGAAATACGTGATTGAGGGACTGGCGCGCATTCCCGTGGAGGTGGATCTGGCATCAGAGTTCCGTTACCGCGACCCGATTCTGGAGGAGGGGGCCATGGTGGTGGTGATCAGCCAGTCCGGCGAGACGGCAGATACGCTGGCCGCACTCAGAGAGTCCAAGAAGAGAGGCTTTCAGGTGCTTGGCATCGTCAATGTGGTGGGCAGTTCCATCGCCAGAGAGGCGGATAACGTGATGTATACATGGGCAGGGCCGGAGATCGCGGTGGCAACCACCAAGGCTTACAGCGCCCAGTTGATTGCGCTCTATCTGCTGGCCGTGAAGTTCGGCAGAGTGCGGGGAAAAATCGATGATATGACATATGCGTCACTTTTGGGCGACCTGCGGTGCCTGCCGGACCAGATCGAGCTTCTATTGAATAATAAAAATAAGATCCAGCGGTTTGCAAACCGTTATATCGGCGCGAAGGACGTGTTCTTCATCGGCAGGGGGATCGACTACGCGATTTCTCTGGAAGGATCTTTGAAATTAAAGGAGATATCCTATATCCATTCCGAGGCGTACGCGGCGGGCGAGCTGAAACACGGCACGATCTCCCTGATTGAGGAGGGAACCCTTGTGGCGGCGGTGTCCACCCAGCCTGCGCTCTACGCGAAGACCATCAGCAATATGGTGGAGGTGAAGGCGAGGGGCGCCTTCGTGCTGGCGGTGACCTGTGAGGAGAATAAGGAAATCGAGAAGGCGGCGGACTACGTGATCTACATTCCGGAGACAAACCCTTATTTTGCCAATTCGCTGGCGATTATACCGTTACAGCTTTTCGGGTATTATGTGGCTGTCGGGAAAGGGTGCGATGTGGATAAGCCGAGAAATCTGGCGAAGTCGGTAACGGTGGAATAGCGTGAAATGCGGGATTTTTGGCAAAATCACATTTTATTCCTTAAATAAACACAATTTAAACACAAATGGCAGATATACTGAGGACATAATCAGCGAGGGGAAATAAAGCATACGGGCTTAGGGCCATGATTTGTGGAAAGGAGCGGGATTATGTACGACAACAATTATCCAAACGATTATTCCAATCATACGGGTTCGGAACAGACGGGGCTTCAGGCGGGGAACGAGCCTGAGCAGCGGGGGATCGGTTACCGGTCTTACCAGAATACGGGAAACCAGACAGGCGGTGCATACGGACAGTCCACGGGACAGAACCTGTACGGAAGCGGAAGCGCCCAACAGGGGAGCAGCAGTGCCTATCAGGGAAGCAGCGGCTCTTATCAGACAAGTGGCACTTCCTATCAGGCAAACGCGGGGAGTTACCATTACGGCAATGCTTACCCGAACAGTTACGTTCAGATGGAGAAAAAGAAGGAAAAGAAGCACAGGGAGAAAAAACCGGTCGGCGGTTATTTCAAGAAAGCCCTTGTGGCGGTGTCTCTGGGATTGTTTTTCGGTCTTTTTGCGGGAATCGGGCTGTATGCCGTGGAGGCCGTCACGGGGATGACGAATAAGGACACGGCAGTTTTGGAGGAAACCGAGAGCGCGCCCATGGCGGAGGCGGAAATCGACGCTGAGATTCAGGCGCCGGTGGATGTGCCCACGATCAGGCAGTCCGACTCCACAACCATGGTGGTTACCGATGTGACGGATGTGGTGAAGAATGTGATGCCCTCCATTGTGGCGGTAAATAACCATTACACCGAAACGATGTCGTGGTTTGGACAGTCCATGGACAGCGAAGCGGATTCCAGCGGTTCGGGTATTATTGTAGGGCTGAACGATTCGGAGCTTCTGATTGTGTCTAACTATCATGTGGTGGCAGACACCGATAAGCTGACGGTGCAGTTTAACGAAGGCAGCGAGGCGGAGGCATTTATCAAGGGACAGGATTCCAAGATGGATCTGGCGGTCATCGCGGTGCCGGTGACAGAGCTGTCAGATGATACTTTAGAGGCAATAGAGGTGGCTACGCTTGGCGATTCCGATACGCTGGAGGTGGGAGAACCCGCCATTGCCATCGGCAATTCCCTCGGTTACGGCCAGTCCGTTACGACGGGTGTGATCAGCGCGCTTGACAGAAGCATCAGCCTGTCCGCAAGCAGCGGTTACGGCGGTGACAGCGTGGAGGGCACCTTTATCCAGACCGATGCGGCGATCAACCCCGGCAATTCCGGCGGCGCGCTTTTGAATATCAAGGGCGAGGTAATCGGCATCAATTCCAACAAGATCGGCGGCAGCGCCGTGGAAGGCATGGGCTACGCGATTCCCATTTCCGCAGCAAGCCCGATTATTGCGGAGCTGATGCTCAAGGAGACCAAGAGCAAGGTGGCCGAGGAGGAGAGAGGCTATCTGGGCATCAGCGGCATCAGTGTGACGCAGGAGGTTTCCCAGGCATACGGTATGCCGGAAGGCGTGTATATCGCACAGATATATCCGAATACGGCAGCGGCGGAAGCAGGTCTTAAGCAGCGCGACATCATCACTGAGTTTGGCGGCAATAAGATCAGATCTATGGACGAACTGCAAAAGGAACTGGAGTTTTATGCCAAGGGCGATCAGGTGGAGGTCAAGGTGATGACCATGACCGTGACCGGATACGAGGAAGTGACGAAGCAGCTTACGCTTGGCAATAAGGTGAGCGAATAGGTATAAGTAAAAGAAATGTAAAGATATAGAGGAGACGAAAATCCCCGGCAGGACGGTATTGTGAGGGTACGGCTGCCGGGGATTGGATATAGCACGAGCAGCACAAACAGGGGGATAACGTGGTAATCGAATATACGAAAAAGGCTGTAAAGTATATTGAATCGTTGGATAAAGCGACGAAACACAGGATTAAGTCGGGGATAGAGGGATTGACACAGAACCCTCCAAAAGGTGATATCAGAATGATGCAAGGCTATTCGGACGGAAGAAAGCGGCTGAGAATCGGGAAGTATAGAATCATATATAATTATGGTCAAAATGGAGAAATTAAGGTATTATATATTATGAATATAGATACAAGGGGCGACGTTTATAAATAGAAAGGAAGTACGGATATGAGTGGAGCTGTAAAAGAAGCTGTAAGTCTTATGGAAGTGTTACCGGAAAGCGATCAGAACTTTGCGCTCGAATTTATAAAGAAGCTGGTGCTTGCATGGGATCCGGATTATACGAAAGTTACACCGGCAGAGAAAAAAGCACTGGAGGAAGCGGAGAAAGATATTTCAGAAAACAGGATGTTTTCACATGATGCAATAAATTGGGATTAAAGGTTTTTTGTATGAAAGAAATCCCCGGCAGGACGTATTTTGCGGATACGGCTGCCGGGGAGTTTTCATTCAGAGACAATTGTTTCTATAGATATTTGTAATTTACCAGCCTTTACAGTATAATAGAACACAAAAGGAGATCGAAGATGCAGCTTAATGACATTATCGGTATTTTAAAGCAGGTTTATAGTAAATACGACAATATAAAATTAGGAATAGCTGGTTCTTATGCAAACAATACCCAGAATGCATCAAGTGACATAGATGTTGTCATAGAAGGTGATTCTATGAGAGTCGATATTGTGGATTATATAAAGAATTTGTTTGATATAACGGTAGATGTGTTATGGGTTGATTTAATGAAAAAAGAAGATGAGGCATTGGACAGATTTGCGAAAGAAAACAGACTGCCGGTCAATAAGTATTCAGCATATAAGACAATAATGCAGGAAGTGAGGTGGATTTGACCAAATCAAATAAAAAGGACATACAATTATTATTGTCTATATTACAACGACAAAATGACATGAAAGAGGTAATAAAGCGTTTTATAGGAATATGATAGACCACACCTATGAAAAGGTTAATAAAAAATATTTAAAAGCTTATATTTTTAGTATGATTACTGCAGAGGCTATGGCAGAAATAAAGAGCAGAATAAATTATTGCAACGAAAATGCAGAGTAATATACAGGTGATAGGAGTTTGCATTGTAAAAATATCCGGGCAGACCAATGGCAGCTGGACGGGACGGAGGAGAGTATGGACGATCATAAGGACGATAAATACGAAGAGACGGAGCTTGAAAAGAAGGATTCCGTGAAGGAAGAGAAGAAAAGCGATGATTCCGGCGGCGATTACGAGGACGTCTGTTTTATCTGCCGCAGGCCGGAGAGCAAGGCGGGAAAGATGTTCCGTCTGCCAAACCATATATGTGTCTGCGACGACTGTATGCATAAGACGATGGATACGGTCAGCCAGTTTGACTATCAGGGGCTTTTGAATAATCCCAATATGGGTGATATGAACGGAAAGGGATTTCCGAATATCAGCTTTGTCAATCTGGCGGACTTACAAGGGGACGGCGGCATCCCCAACAAGCAGAAACCGAAGAAAAAGAAGAAGGAAAAGGCGGCGGAGATTGATATCAGGAATATTATGCCGCCGCACAAGATCAAGCAGAAGCTGGACGAGTATGTGGTGGGGCAGGAGCACGCCAAGAAGGTAATGTCCGTGGCGGTTTACAACCATTATAAGAGAGTGGCGACCGGCACCATGGACGAGATAGAGATAGAGAAGTCGAACATGCTGATGATCGGCCCTACGGGCTGCGGTAAGACTTATCTGGTAAAGACGCTGGCGAAGCTTCTGGATGTGCCGCTTGCGATTGCGGACGCCACATCGCTGACTGAGGCGGGCTATATCGGTGACGATATCGAGAGCGTGGTATCGAAACTTCTCGCGGCGGCGGACAATGACGTGGAGCGGGCGGAGCGCGGCATTATCTTTATCGACGAGATTGACAAGATCGCCAAAAAGAAGAATACCAATTCCCGGGATGTGAGCGGGGAATCCGTGCAGCAGGGGATGCTGAAACTTCTGGAGGGCGCGGAGGTGGAGGTGCCTGTGGGCGCCAACTCCAAAAACGCCATGGTGCCGCTTGCCACGGTCAATACCAGAAACATTCTCTTTATCTGCGGCGGCGCCTTTCCCGATCTGGACGAGATCATCAAGCAGAGGCTGAACAAGAAGACGTCCATCGGTTACAGCGCGGAGCTTAAGGACAAGTACGATAAAGAGAAGAATATTTTAAGCCGGGTAACGGTGGAGGATATCAGGAAATTCGGCATGATTCCGGAGTTTATTGGCCGTCTGCCGGTGATATTTACGCTGGAAGGCTTAAGCCGCGACATGATGGTGCAGATTTTAAAGGAGCCGAGAAACGCGATTCTGAAACAGTACCAGAAGCTTTTGGAGTTAGACGAGGTGGAGCTGCTCTTTAACGAGGGGGCGCTTGAGGCGATAGCGGATAAGGCTATGGAGAAGGAGACGGGCGCAAGGGCGCTTCGGGCCATTATCGAGGAGTTTATGCTGGATATCATGTACGAGGTGCCAAAGGACGACAACATCGGCCGTGTGACGATCACCAGAGAATATATCGAGGGGAACGGCGGACCGGTGATTGACATTCGCAGCAGGAGCGCGGAGCATCCGGACCGCCTGAATGTGATACAGAATCCGTCTGACGGATGACAAAACGGGCTGTTCCCGCATATGATAGCGTAAGGAGCATTGGGCGGAAAGGGTATGTAGATAAGTTTGTCTTATTTATGTGCGTGAAAAATCTTGACCTGTCAGGAAATGATTTTGTCGGAAGATTTTTTGGATATTATTGTCGATTATGATGTGATCGTGGAGATTCTGGAGGGGGCGGATGTAGAATACTGCTATCGTGAAATTGATGCCGGGTACGGTATTGCACATGTGAGGCGCAGTCAGGTGCGGCCGGTATCCATAGGTAACTATGGATATTCGACGATTCCCAAGCTGTACGGGCTGATGCAGGCGGGTGAGCGTGGGTTCGACGCTTCCCCGCTGGCGGCGATGGGCAATATCCGTGTACAGAATCCGCCGCTTGCCTTACAGGGAAGCGGCGTTATTGTTGGGTTCGTTGATACGGGAATTAATTATCGGGAGGACGTGTTTCGCAGAGAGGACGGGAGCAGCCGTATCCTCTCCATCTGGGATCAGACCATACAGACGGGTGAGCCGCCGGCGGGTTTTTCTTATGGCACGGAATACCGCAGGGCGGATATCGACAGGGCGCTTGCCGCGGATGAGCCGGAGACGGTTGTGCCAAGCGCCGATACCAACGGACATGGCACAAGGATGGCCTCCGCGGCCGCAGGCAGTCTGCTGAATCAGGGACTGGCCTTCCGGGGAGCAGCACCCCTTGCGGACATAGCGGTGGTGAAGCTCAAAGGCGCCAAGAGATATCTGCGTGACTATTATCTGATCGACGACCGGGCGGAGGCGTTTTCGGAAAACGATATCATGGAGGCTGTGAAGTATCTGCAGCAGATGGCGGTGGCGTTCAGCAGGCCCGTGGTGATCGTAATCGGGCTTGGCACGAATACGGGCAGTCACGACGGCACCTCCGCGCTGGATTCTTACCTGAATATCGTGGCCGGCCGGAGAAGCAGGGCCGTTGTAGTGGGCGGCGGCAATGAGGGAGATAAAGAGCATCATTATGAGAATTTTATGCCGAGCAATGTGGAGATCCGCGTCGCCGGGCAGATGAAGGGCTTCTGTGCGGAAATCTGGGGGAGCCTGCCGGATGTCTATGCGGTTTCGATCCGCTCGCCCGGCGGGGAAGCATCGCCGGTGATTGATTTTCGAAACGGTATGGACAGGACTGTCTCTTTTATATTTGAGAGAACCCGCATACAGGTGAGTATTGTTCTGGTGGAGAAGGACGCCGGTGATCCGCTTATTTTTCTGCGTTTTGAGGATCCCACACCGGGCATCTGGACGGTGTCGCTTACGGCTTCCGTGCAGAAACAGGGCGGGGACGGCATGTATCATATGTGGCTGCCGATTGAGGAATTTTTAGAGCAGAGCGTTACTTTTTTGCAGCCAAGCCCGGATGTGACGCTGACAGAGCCGGCAAACGCGTCGCAGGTGATTACGATTTCCGCCTATGACAGCTATACGGACAGCTGGTATGCGCCTTCCGGCAGAGGATTTAGCAGAAACGGCAGCATTAAGCCGGATCTTGCCGCTCCGGGGGTGGGGGTGCACACCGCGCTTGGGGAGACGGACGGTTCCTGTATGGCGGCCGCGCTGACGGCAGGCTGTGTGGCGCAGTTTCTGGAATGGGCCATTGTTGACGGAAACGCCTTTGCTGTGGACAGCAGGGGAACCAAGAGCTTTCTGATTCAGGGGGCGGAGAGACCGGGGAATATCCGCTATCCCGATAAACGCTGGGGATACGGGCGGGTAAACATCAACGGGACGTTTGAGACGCTGGCGAGGCTGTAAAAATATGGCAAACCTTGCTGATTCCCCTCACTTGTGGTAAGGTGTAATAGTGAGTGTTTATTTTGGGGTAGTATACCCGCACAGCGGATCTGAATATTTATGGAAGGCGGATACAGTGGAATGAGAAAATGTAAGCTTGGGCTGGCCGGGCTGATTTTAATTTTGCTTCTGGCAGGCTGCGGGAATCCTGCGCAGGAAACCGCGTCGTCTGCGAAGGACGAGGCGTCGGAGGAGGCACAGCGGGAGAAGGAAGAGGACGAAGAGGACGCGGGCGTGGAGACGACGTCATGGCGGGAGTCGGTGCAGAAGATGTTTGAGGATCCTTACGGGGATTACAGCGAGACAGGCGGCGAGATCGCGTTTCTTGCGGACGGTTCCGTGGAGGATGGCGGTTACAATGAAGCCATATATAACGGCGTGCGGATGTATGCTTTGGGGGCGGGGGTATCCTTCTCTTATTATCATGCGGATCCGAACGAGCGGGAAAGCTACAGGGAAGCAATACAGCGGGCGGTGGAGGAAAATGCCGGACTGATCGTCTGTGCCGGAGAGATTTTCGGCGAAGCCGTGGGCGCTTTGCAGGAAACGTACCCGCAGACTTCTTTTTTGCTGGTGGATGCCGTACCTTACGATGCGGAGGGGGAGGAGCTTCCCATTGCAGAAAATGTGCACTGTATTCTTTTCCATGAAGAGCAGGCCGGCTATCTGGCCGGTTATATGGCAGTCTGGGAGGGGTACAGGAACCTTGGCTTTATAGGCGGATCGTTTGTCGATTATGATCTGGCGGATTCCGCGGAAGGGTACCGCACCATGGAGCCGCCCGTCCTGCGTTACGGTTACGGATATTTACAGGGAATCAATGCGGCGGCCAAGGACTTGTCGCTTAATGACGTGACGGTCAACTACTGGTATGCGGATTCTTTTACGGCGGATATTTCGGTGAGAGAGAAGGCTGACAGCTGGTATGAGAACGGCACGCAGGTAATTTTTGCCTGCGGCGGCGGGCTGTACGAGTCTGTGCTGGAGGCGGCGGAAAATCAGGACGGCCTGATGATCGGTGTGGATGTGGATCAGTGCAGGGTTTCGGACCGGATACTGACCAGCGCGGTCAAAAACATCGGTCCGGCGGTGACGGACACGCTCGACGAATATTACGCGGCGGGCGGCTGGTCTGAGGAGGACGCAGGGCAGGTGAGACGCTACGGCGTGGAGGAAGGCTGTGCGGCGATACCGGTGATAGATACGGAATGGCGGTTTCAGCAAATACCGACGACCCATTTTTTTGAAATATACAAGCAGATGAAAAGAGGCGACAGGACGGTGACGGATGCGATTGATGCACCGCCGGAGGTTGCCGTTTTCGTGAATTTTGAATGAGCACGGGAGGTTTGGGAGTGTACAAGAAGAAGAGTAAGATGCGTTCTGGGCGTCCCCTGCTTATCGGCGTTTGGCTGGCTCTGGCGGCGCTTTGCGGCTGCGGAGAGAAGGCTGCGCCCGCAAGCGGGTCTGCCGTGCAGGAGGCGGCCGGAGCGGATGAGGCGGCCGGACAGAGGGAAAAGGAACTGTCAGAGCTGACGGCAGGAGAGACAAGCCTTTCCCTGGACGAACTTTCGGATTATGCGATGGATGTGGATTTTGCCTACGACGCGGAGCTGAAAAAACTGCGGTATTCTCTTACGATGCCCCTGATTCCGTCAAGCGATGACGCGTATCTGTATCTGTTCCGGGCGGACACCTGGGAGGAGGATGGTGAGGCGCTTAAGAAGGAACCGGTCACGAGGGGACGAAAAGACAGGGAGTGGGAGACGACGTTTCCCTATCGGGAGGCGTATCTGTACGAGCGGTTTATTCCGGCAGTCAAAATGGACGGAAACTATGTGCAGGTGGGCAGAAGCGTGTATTTGTCTAATCCGGAGGCTCTTGCGGAGAATCAGGATCCTTATCCGGAGACAGGATCTAAGAAGGGGATTCTATTAGACCCAACGATGTTAGGCACACCGGAGTTGACGGACCTGGGCGTGAAACATGCGATCTACAATATCCCGCTTTCGCATATTATGGGGGAGACGACGGATCCGACTTTCCCTACCATCACATATACTTACAAGGGAAGAAATTATGCCTTTAACGGGGCGGCGATCAACGGCTACGACGGGCTTTTTACCTATCTGTCGGACATGGGCATGACCGCCACGGCGGTGGTGTTAAACGACTGGAACGAGGCGTTTCCGGAGCTGATTCATCCGGACGCGCAGAATCAGGAAAGCGGCGCGTACTACTACATGTTTAACGCGGCCGGGGAGGATGGGACGAGAACCATTGAGGCGGTGGCCGGATTTCTGGCCGAACGGTATTCGAGTGGGGAGCACGGTATGATACATAGCTGGGTGATCGCCAATGAGATCAACCAGAACCGGGTCTGGAACTACATGAACACCAGAGATGTGCTGTACTACACGAAGGAATTTGAAAAATCCTTCCGGATCTTTTATCAGGCGGTAAAAAGCCATTACGCGCAGGGACGTGTGTATTTCAGTATCGACCATGCATGGAACAGCAACGAAGGCGACAACTCCGGATTTTTTAACGGCAGGGATATTCTGGCGGGATTTAACGAGGCGGCGCTTGCGCACGGAAATTATGACTGGGGCATTGCGATTCATCCCTATCCGGAGCCGCTTACCAGAGTGAACTACTGGTCGCAGGCGTACGATAAGACAAGGGATGCCTCCCATTTATCCATAATGAATCTGAATGTGCTGACGGACATATTGTCTGACGAGGCGTATCTGGACAGATCCGGCGGAGTGCGCAGCGTGACAATTACGGAGCTTGGTTTTTCTTCCGGCTCCGGGGAACGGCTGCAGGCGGCGGCTTTCGCATACTGCTATTATATTGTGGAGAATAATCCTTATGTGGACGCGTTTTTGATGAACCGGCAGACGGATGCACCGGAAGAGGTGATGGCCGGTCTGGCCTTTGGCGTGTATGAGTACGACCATTCAGGGAAGTATATAAAAGATGTTTTCCGTTATATTGACACGGACAGAGCCGGAGAGTATACGGACTTTATGCTCAATATTCTGGGTGCGGACAGTCTGGAGGAGGCGCTGTCATGGGCGCAGGCGGAGACGGACGCGAAGTAGCGGCGGCGGTAAGCGCTATTGTATGGAGAGAGAAACGGTATGAAGGTTTCCTTGCTGGTTACGGTTTATAATGCGGAAAAAAACCTGCCGCTTACGCTGGAAAGCATCGACGAGCAGGATTATGACGATCTGGAAGTGGTGATCGTGGACGGCGGTTCCACGGACGGTACGGTGGAGCTGATTCAGGCGTTTGCCGCCCGGGCTGCCGGAAGGAAAGGGTTTTGCGTGCAGTGGATCTCGGAACCCGACGGCGGGCTTTATGACGCCATGAACAAGGCGTTTCGCATGAGTACGGGCGAGGTGGCTGCGGTCTGCAATGATAAATTATGTAAACCAAATGCGGTGAGTAAAATGGCAGCGGCATTGGAGCAGGGCGGCGCAGACTGCGTGGGCGTTCACGCGGATCTGGTTTATGTGCAGGGAGACCGGGTAATCAGAGAATGGCGCATGGGGCAGGGAAGGATTTCCGAGGGCTGGATGCCCGGGCATCCGACCCTTTTTCTGCGGCGCGCGGTGTATGAGAAATACGGGATGTATGACACGTCTTACCGCTGTGCGGCGGATTATGAGTTTATGGTGCGCTTTCTGAAAGATGCGGAAAACAAGCTGGCCTATGTGCCGGAGATTTTGGTGGCTATGTTCTATGGCGGCACGAGCAACGCGGGGATTTCGAACTATCTGGTGTCTTTCAGGGAAGGCTATCAGGCGCTCCGGAAAAACGGCGTGCCCCATCCGCTGTGGATTACGCTGCGACGGAGTATGCGGGTGCTTACGCAATTTAGACAAAAACATTGATTTTACAGGGAGAACGGTATGGCGGTAATCGGATTTGCGGCTCTGGCTATGGGAATTTTTCTGCTGGATCTTTTTATAAAAAATTTTATTGAGAAGAGCCTGGAGGTGGGTGATGAAAAACCCTTCTGCAAGGGAAGACTTTTAATCAGGAGATATCATAACAAGGGCGCGTTTCTGGACGTGGGAGAGAAGAAACAGGGGCTTGTGACTGTGCTTTCCCTCGGTTTAACCCTGTTTATGACCGTTGTTTTTCTCGCAACATTCAGCTTTCGTGGAAACTCTACCCTTAAGGCAGGGTTGGCGCTTCTGCTGGGCGGCGCCTACAGCAATACTTACGACCGCCTGACAAGGAAATATGTGGTGGATTATGTCAGTTTTCCCGTGAAGAACAGGCGGTTTCGCAGGATTGTGTTTAACATATCGGACTTCTGCATTATGATCGGGGCGCTGCTTCTGGCAATCGGGGAGGCAAAGAGAAAGTAAAATACCCTGCAGCAAACGGCATTCGCCAAATGCCTGCGGAAATAAATGAGAGCCGGGAAAAGGGATTCCCGGCTCTGCGTATATGCAAATTTATCAGGCGGTGATAACCGTGCCGCTTTTGCCTTTCAGGGCATCCCCGACACAGCCGAGTGAGGTGATCAGCACGCTTCCGTCCGGATTTTCCCCGAGATAAGCGATGGCAGCCTCGATTTTCGGCAGCATGGTTCCCGCCTCGAACTGGCCGCTTTCGCATAACGCTTTCGCCTGCGCGACAGTGAGGGAGGGGATTTCTTCCTGCCCGGGCTGTCCGAAATTCCGGTAGACGTAAGGGACGCCTGTCAGGATAATCAGCTCGTCGGCTTGAAGACTGGCTGCCAGCCTTCCGGCCACTGCGTCCTTTTCAATCACGGCGGATGCCCCTTTCAGGACGTGGTTTTGTTCGATTACGGGTATACCGCCGCCGCCGCATGCAATCACGATCTGACCGGATTCGGCCAGCGTGCGGATGGCGTCGATTTCCACGATATCAATCGGGCGGGGAGCCGCGACTACCCGGCGAAATCCTCTGTCAGGTTCCTCTTTTACATAGTTCCCCTTTTTGATTTCAGTTTCCGCATCCTCTGCGGACATATAGCGGCCGATCATTTTGGTGGGGGCGTAGAATGCTTCGTCGTAAGGATCTACGGTCACCTGTGTCAATATGGTGCTGACAGTCTTTACGATGCCGCGGCCCAGAAGCTCGGCGCGCAGCGCATTCTGGATATCATATCCCACATAGCCCTGACTCATGGCGGAACAGACGCACATAGGAGCGGGCGTGTAGTCGGTATAAACCCGCCGCAGCTCTGTCATGGCCTTGTGGATCATGCTGACCTGCGGGCCGTTTGAGTGCGTGATGGTGAGCTGGTAATCGGCCGCAACCAGATCGGCAAGAGCCCTGGCGGTCGCTTTCACCGCATCCCACTGTTCCGATGTTGTATGGCCGAGCGCCTCGTGGCCGAGAGAGACGACTGCTTTCTTTTTATTCATTCGATTTCACACTGATCCTTTCAAACGTCAGATTTCCTTACCGGTTCCTATCCGCGCCATACATTTGCCGTATCATGCCGGATCGTATACTGCAAGTATAGCAAAACGGTGCGGCTTTGTATAGGACGGTTTTTGGAAAGTTTTATGTCAACTGATGCAGGTATGTAATCAGCCCGTACAGCTCCGTTTAAAAGCCGTTATGGAGGCGGCTGCTTTGAGCGGCTCAGTAAGAAAAGACTTGGTGTTATGTAAACGATTGTGTGTATTTAACAAAAATATAAATCCTAATTTGCAAAAAATTAGGCAAAGTAGACAGGAAATTGTTTGACAATATATGGGATGGGCAGTATAATGAAAGAATATAATATGTACAATAATTCAGGAGGGGAGGGCAGAACCGGCGTTTCGACAGGAGTTGGTGAGCGCCGGTACGTGAGATGAATTACCTGAGAGCATTACAGGATATGTCGTTGGAGCAGATCCGGTCAGTCATTGAAATTATGCAGCAGTCTTCCGATGCCTATATGTTTATTCTGGATCTGACTGTGGATACCTATATGGTGGCAGAGAAGGCGACGAAGCGGTTTCCCTTCCCGTCTATTGTGATTGAGAATTGTTCCGATACGCTGAAAAGTGTGGTGTACCCTTCTGACTATGAGATGCTGTCGGCGGATTTGGAGAAATGCCGTTCGGGGGAGAAGGACGGACATGCGCTGGAATACCGCTGGCTGGATCGTATGGGCCGTGTGGTGTGGATCAGCTGCAGGGGGACGGTGGTGACGGGAACGGAGGGACACAGACTCCTGATCGGCACCGTCAGCGAGATGGGGAAAAAGGCGAAAGCCGACAATATCACCGGTCTTCGCCGGGAAGCGAGACTGCGGCTCAACATGGAATCGACGCTTCGGGACGCGCCGGAGTCAGTCCGTTTTCTGATGCGCATCGGCATTGATAATTTCAAAGAGATCAACGAAAAAGAGGGTGTGGAAGCCGGTGACGAAGTACTTCGTGAGCTGGCGGAGTGCATCATAAAGAATGTAGAGGAGACTGTGGATGTATACCGCCTCGTTGCCGATGAGTTTATGATTGTGGACATCGGAGAGGGCAAAGGACAGGATGCAGGCGCCGTTTACAAGGAGATTCAGAAAACAATAGCCGCTATGGCTAAGAATAAAGAATACAGCCGTTTCTATACCGTATCCGCGGGAGTGTTGAAGGAAGGGTTTTCCGGCACGACCGTGGAGGAGATCATGCGGTTTACGGAATTTGCCCTGAATGAGGCGAAGCGAAACGGCAGAAACCAGATGACGGTGTTTGACCGCAAGGCTTACGACGTATATCTGGAAAGGCTTGATATCCGCAAGTCACTCAGACAGGATATCAATCATGATTTCAGAGGATTTGAAGTATACTACCAGCCGATTGTATCCGCGACGGACTATAAGCTGATCGGCGCGGAGGCGCTGCTGCGCTGGAAGAATGAAAAGTACGGCTGTGTGTCACCGGCGGTTTTCATTCCGATTCTGGAGGAGAGCGGTCTGATCATACCGATCGGGCAGTATGTGCTCTGGGAGGCGGCAAGGACATGCAAGAAGTGGAAAGAGTATATACCCGCGTTTCACATCAATGTGAATTTGTCCTATGTGCAGCTTTATAAAAGCGATATGATGCGGGATGTGGAACACTGTATACAGGAAGTGGGACTGGATCCGGAAAGTCTGGTTCTGGAGTTGACGGAGAGCGGTTATATTGAGACAAACGAGCGCATCAAGGAATTGTTTAAGGATCTGAAATCGAGAAAGATCGATCTGGCGCTGGATGATTTCGGTACGGGTTATTCCAATATGCGTTATCTGAAAGAAATTGACGCGAAGACGGTAAAGATAGACAGAAGTTTTGTGGTGCAGGCGCTTCGGAATGAATATGATTACAATATCATCAGCCACATCATAGACATGGTGCACAGTCTGGGTTCCGTGGTCTGTATGGAAGGAATCGAGGAGAAAGAAGAACTGGCGAAAATGATGGCCACCAGGCCGGATATGATACAGGGTTACTATTTTGGGAAACCCACTCCGGCAGAGCAGTTTGAGAAAAAATTTTTGCAAGCTACAGATTCTCCCTGATCCGTATGTCCACATCTACATAATTGTTTTCCGCGGCGGGCATTTCTCCTGTGGCCAGATAGGCGAACAGGATTGTGAGGGGGAGAAAACCCTGTTGAAAGGGCTGTTGGCAGATAGTGGCTGCGATCAGTCCTTTTTCCATATATTCTCTGGTGGTGGGCACCAGATCGTTGGTTATGACAGTGATGTCAGTTGCGCGCGCACAGGTCTCAATGGCCTGACAGCCGCCGCATACACCGCCTGCGGTAAAATAAAAGGCATTGATTTCCGGGTGATCCGAGAGGAGCCGTTTTGTCAGCTCGAAGCTCACCTGATCGTCGTCATTGTTGTTGACGGTGTCTACAATGCGGATATTCGGGTATGACGCAGTGATGTGTGCGAAACCGGCGATACGTTCGGTATGGCAGAGAATATTCTGCGAGCCGGATATGATGCCCACGCGCACCTCGCCCTTTGTCATCAGGCGCATAAGCCCCCCTGCAGCTTCCCCGGAACGGTAAAAGTTACTGCCCACATAGGCCAGACGGCTGGCGTTTTCGATATCGGTGTTCAGAGTTACCACGGGAATCCCTCTGCCGCAGAGCGCGTCAATTTTTTCGCGCACGGCGCTGTCGTTGTAGGGAGAGATGGCAAGGCCGTTTATGCCTTCCGAAAGCAGCTCGTCTATGGCGTCAAGCTGCTGCTGTAAACTGTACTCCGTCTGGCGGATTAAAACGTTACAGTTGTAACCGGCAAGCTCCGCCGCTTTTTCGCGCACACCGAGAAGAACGTCGTCAAAAAAAGGGGTGCCGATACCTAACAGCAAAACGCCCAGTTTCAGGTTCTTTTTCTGGGCGGCAAGAACGATCCCCGCTTTGTTCGGCTTGTAGTCGAGGGCGCGGACGATCTTCATGATTTTTTCTTCGGTCTGGGGGTTGACGTCGCCGCGGTGGTTTAAGACGCGGTCCACAGTGCCCCTTGATACCCCCGCGAGGGCGGCGATTTCTTTGATGGTTGCCATGGCAGATTTCCTTTTGTTGTCGTTGACAGCAGTGCGGAGAATGCCGGTTCTCAGGCATTCTCTTGCGCGGGATTTAGTACTTCTTAACGAGGCAGCCTTTGCTGCTGAGTTATTTTAGAAGTACTTCCCGCGTGTTTTACTTTAGCATATCAAGTGGAAATAGACAATGCGTTCCGCCCTGTTTTATATAATGCCAGTAACGGTTCCGTCTTGCACTATTCCGCGAGTAAAATCGCTCTGTATGCGGTTTTGCGAGTTGTGCAGGCGCCAAAATGCGACTTTGGAGCATTTTGTGTGCATTGTGGTTACTTCGTAACCACGGTGGCAGTGAAGCCGAAGGCTGAACTGTTAATAATATTACGAAAAACAAATACGGTATTGCTTTTATCGGCGGAACGGATTATCATGGAAACAGCAGGATCGTGCACGGGCACGGAAAATTTTAGCAGGAAGAATGGGAGGGTTAAGATGCTTTATATTGGGGTGGATTTGGGAACCAGCGCAGTGAAGCTGCTTCTGATGGAGGGAAACGGAAAAATTGTCAACATCGTATCGAAGGAGTATCCGCTGTATTTCCCGCATCCGGGATGGTCTGAGCAGAAGCCGGAAGACTGGTATGAGCAGAGCATCGCGGGGATTAAGGAACTGATCGCGGATGTGGACAAGAGCCGGATTGCGGGCATCAGCTTCGGCGGACAGATGCACGGACTTGTGATTCTGGATGAAAAGGACGAGGTGATCCGTCCCGCGATTCTCTGGAATGACGGAAGAACCACAGAAGAATGCGATTATCTGAATAATGAGATCGGGAAGGATAAGCTGTCCGAATACACGGCGAATATTTCCTTTACCGGCTTTACCGCGCCGAAGGTGCTCTGGGTGAAGAATAAGGAGCCGGAGAACTTTGCGAGGATCAAAAAGATCATGCTTCCCAAGGATTACATTGCCTACAAGCTGACAGGGGTGCACTGCACGGACGTTTCCGACGCTTCCGGTATGCTTTTGTTTGACGTGAAAAACCGCTGCTGGTCCAAAGAGATGTGCGGGATCTGCGGCGTGAAGGAAGAACAGCTTGCGAAGATTTACGAGAGCTATGAGACGGTGGGAACCGTACTGCCTGAGATTGCAAAGGAACTCGGTATTCCTGAGAATGTAAAAGTGGCGGCTGGCGGCGGCGACAATGCGGCGGCGGCTGTGGGAACCGGCACCGTGGGAGACGGCATGTGCAATATCTCCCTTGGCACCAGCGGCACCATCTTTATTTCATCGGACAAATTCGGTGTGGATAAATTCAATGCGCTTCACGCTTTTGCCCATGCGGACGGGCACTATCACCTGATGGGCTGTATGCTCAGCGCCGCGTCCTGCAATAAGTGGTGGATGGACGATATCGTCGGCACGGAGAAGTATGCGGACGAGCAGAAGGCGATCACAGACGATAAGCTGGGTGAGAACCATGTGTATTTCCTGCCTTACCTGATGGGTGAGCGTTCCCCCCACAATGATCCCGACGCGAGGGGTACGTTTATCGGCATGACCATGGATACAAGCCGGGCGGATATGACCCAGGCGGTGCTGGAGGGCGTGGCCTTTGCGCTGCGGGATTCTCTGGAAGTGGCGAAGTCGCTTGGCATTCACATTGAGCGCACGAAGATCTGCGGCGGCGGCGCGAAGAGCCCGCTCTGGAAACGGATGATCGCTAACATTATGAACCTGAAAGTGGATGTGATCGAGAGCGAGGAAGGGCCTGCCATGGGCGGCGCGATGCTTGCAGCGGTGGCCTGCGGCGAGTACGCGAATGTGGAGGAGGCTGCGGCGAAGATCGTGAAGATCGTGGACACGGTGGAGCCGGAACCTGCGCTTGTAGAAAAATACGAGAAGAGATACCAGCAGTTTAAGGAGATTTATCCGACTTGTAAGGAGTTGTTTAAGAAGATCCGATAGACAAATTGCGGAATAAATAAATCCCATGTGTGAATTGATCTGCTATAATAAGTTATACAGTTTTCAACGTTCGACGGAATGATGGGGGAGTGGGAAGAGAAAGCGGGGATGACTGGAGTGTGGGATTTAAAGAAAGTCCGGGCGAAGCAAAAGGCGCTCTGGACGGTTATTTTAGCAGAAATACTGTTTCTGCTATGCTACAGCGCAGTTGTGGTTTTGGGGTTTTCCGAACAGGAGCAGCTTTCCTGCCCGGCAGACGACATGCAGTTAATGTATGAAAGCGGCGAAACGGAGAAGGGGAATTACACGGATTTGTCGTATGTGGATGTGAAGGCGGTGGTGACGCCGGCCTTCCGGCTGCGCGATGGGATTTACGAGATACAGGCTTTTTTTGCCGGCAGGGGGATCGTCAAGGCAGGGTTGATTTACGATGACAGCCGCAACGGCAAAGAGCTTTTTGACAACGAGGAGTTTTTTGTTGTGCCGGAAAGGAAAGCCTTTTCCTTCCGGGTCAAGATACACGAGGATTCTCCTGTGCGCCTGAAGATCAGGCTCACGGGCGATGCAGTGGATGGGGATTACATACAGCTTCTTGGCGTTCAGGTTGTGCCGACTAAGCTGACCTGTGTGTATCGGATTTTTCTTGCGGTGGCATTGCTTGGGTTTATGGATCTGCTTATCCTCGGTTATTTCCGGTTTTACACCAAATGGGACAGCAGGCAGCAGATAGCATTCCTGATACTTTTGTTTACGTTTCTTCTGACAAGTGTCCCGGTTTTTCAGAAAGGGCTGATAGACGGAAAGGATATGGTGTTCCACTTACAGCGCATTGATGGGATTTATCAGGGACTTTTGTCCGGGCAGTTTCCGGTGCGGATTCAGCCGGAATGGATGTGTGGGCACGGTTATGCGGTTTCTGTTTTTTACGGTGATATTTTCCTGTATTTTCCGGCTCTTTTGCGGATGGTTGGTTTCACCGTGGAAGAAGCCTGCAAGTGTTATTTGCTTGCGGTCAATGCGGCGACGGCGGTCATTGCCTTCTATTCTTTCCGAAAGATCACGGGGAACGGACTTTCCGGCATGGCGGGTACAATCCTTTACCTTGGCTGTCCTTATCGGCTGGATTGTCTGTTCAACATCAAGATTGGCAGAAGCGGCGCCATGATGTTTTACCCGCTTATTGTTGCCGGATTCTATCTGTTGCTTACGGAAGACGTGGACGGCGAGGAATACAGGGGAAGCTGGAAATATCTGACATTTGGCTTTACGGGGCTTCTGATGACACATATGCTCAGCGGTCTTATGGCGGCAGCTTACGCGGCGCTTGCCTGTGTCATTTTCTGCAGGCGGGTATTCAGAAAGAAGACGCTTGTAGAAATATGCAAGGCGGCGGGCAGCTTTATCTTGCTGAACCTCTGGTTCCTGGTACCGTTTATTGATTACATGATGAGAGAGAAACTGAAAATCAATGCGAGCCTTGGTTCCGGCGTGGAGGAAGGGGAAGACTATTATGCATTGCTGGAGGACTTTACGCAGGAGGGAAAAGATCTCTTTCATCTGCTTGTCGACAGGGATTCTCTTGGGTATGCGCTGGTGTTTGTGATTGTTCTTTTCGTGATTCTCATGCCGCTGCGGAAAAAGGAAGAGCCGTTGGTAAAACATGCCGGATGGATGCTCGCGTGTACCCTGTTTTCGGTGTGGGTCTGCATGAAGTCGTTTCCGGTTGTGGAGCTGGCAAAGGCTTCTGAACTGGTCTGCAGGTATTTCCTGCTGACGCAGTACCAGCTTCGGTTTATGAGTGTGGCGGTCGTATTTGCCGCCTGTCTGGGTGCCCTGCTTTTTGCCGGGTTTGTGCGCGGGCGGAAGGAAGGACTGCTGGTCATAGGAGTATTGCTATGTGTGACTGTCTGGCAGTGCGACAATTATTTCCAGACGGTAGCAGCGCAGGAGACTTTTCTGGATGCGGCGGATTTGAACTTTTATGAGGGAGGCAATAGCCGGGATTTTTCGGTAGGCAATGGAGAATACCTGCCCGTGGGCGCAGACAGGAGCCGGTTTACGGAGGCTGTTGTGCCGCAGGAGGGAGTAGTGCTTGGGGAGGTGGAACGGGAATACCTGACTTATCGGGTTGCGGCGGTAAATACGTCTGAGAAAGATAAGGAAATCACGTTGCCCGTTCTTTATTATACAGGATACCGCGCCCGCGACATGCAGACGAAGACGGAGCTGGTTACCCATATGGGGGACAATGGCTGCGTTGCCGTCAGGGTACCGGGTAATTACGAGGGAAGTTTTGAAATGAAGTTTTGCGTGGCATGGTATTGGCGGGCGGCGGAGGTTGCTTCTCTGGTGTCACTTACTGCGTATGTGTTCTGCCGGATGAGGCTTTTGGAGCGGTGGAGAAAGCGCCGCTGTGAAAAACAGACAGTCCGTTAAGACAATTAAGAATATGGGAAAGGAGTATCGGACAGATGGAGATTAAAAAAGTGACAGATCCGTCATTTCGCAAGTATGGCAGGGTCGTGGAGGGAATCGACTTCACCGATCTGGTGGAGGCGATTAAAAAGGAGACGCCGCTTCCCGACGGGGTAGCTTACGAGCCTTCCATCAAGGCATTGGAGGAGACGGCGGCGGCCAGGGCGTTACAGAGGAGAACCTACGGTGAGCTTCCGATTGAGGTGGGTTACTGCAACGGCCATAATTATAAGTTAAACGCCATAGAGTATCACAGAAGCTCGGAGATCAACGTGGCGGCTACGGACGCGGTGCTGATCGTCGGTATGCAGCAGGATATCACCGACGATTTCAAGTACGAGACGGCTAAGATGGAGGCCTATCTGGTGGAGGCTGGCACGGCGGTGGAGCTTTATGCGACGACCCTGCACTATGCGCCCTGCAGCGCGGACGAGGGCGGTTTCAAGGTAGGCATCGTGCTTCCGGCAGGCACCAACTATCCGCTGAAGGAGAGCCATGACGGCTGGGAAGATTCCCTGATTACGGCACAGAACAAGTGGCTGATCGGCCATGCCGAGGGCGGACTCGACGCGGGCGCACATATCGGACTTGTGGGAAAGAATCTGGATATTCGTGAGTGATTAGTTGATTGAAAGCTGATTGAAAGCCGATTGAAAGCTGATTGAAAGCCGATTGCCGCGCGCTATGCGCGCTCGCAATCGCCGCCGGTATTCGCAATCCGGTCTAATGACCTTCTTGCTCATACCGGCTTGCCCGTCCGATGTCTGTACGTCCTCGCATGCAAGCATGCAGTCCGTTCAGCCGCCGTCCGGGACTTTCATAGTAAATATACCGGCAGAACCGGTTAAAAGGAGGATATAAGATATGAACAATTTACCGAAGGTAAAAATTGGTATCGTGGCTGTAAGCCGCGACTGCTTCCCGTCGTCTCTGGCGATCAACAGAAGAAAGGCGCTGGTGGAGGCTTACGCGAAAAAGTATGACGCGGCTGACATCTACGAGTGTCCTGTCTGCATCATCGAGAGCGAGATCGACATGGTGAACGCGTTAAAGGATATCAAGGAGAACGGCTGTAATGCGCTCTGCGTATATCTTGGCAACTTTGGTCCGGAGATTTCCGAGACACTGCTTGCGAAGCACTTTGAAGGCCCGAAGATGTTTGTGGCTGCCGCTGAGGAGTCTCAGGGTGATCTGATTCAGGGCCGCGGCGACGCGTACTGCGGTATGCTCAATGCCAGCTATAACTTAAAGCTCAGAAACGTAAAGGCTTATATCCCTGAGTATCCCGTTGGGGATGCGGAGGACTGCGCGGACATGATCCACGAGTTTGTGCCGATTGCGCGTGCGGTTGCGGCTCTTTCCGGCTTAAAGATTATATCTTTCGGTCCCAGACCGCTTAACTTCCTTGCATGTAACGCACCTATCAAGCAGCTCTACAATCTGGGCGTGGAGATCGAGGAGAACTCTGAGCTTGATCTGTTCGAAGCGTTCAACAAGCATGCGGATGATCCCCGTATTCCTGATGTGGTGAAGGATATGGAGGCAGAGCTTGGCGACGGCAACAATAAGCCCGAGATTCTGCCTAAGCTCGCGCAGTACGAGCTGACCCTGCTTGACTGGGTAGAGGAGCACAAAGGTTACCGTGAGTATGTGGCAATCGCAGGAAAATGCTGGCCCGCATTCCAGACCCAGTTCGGCTTCGTTCCCTGCTTCGTGAACAGCCGTCTGACAGGCAGAGGCATTCCGGTATCCTGTGAAGTGGACATCTACGGCTGTCTGAGCGAGTTCATCGGCGAGGCGGTGAGCGATGATATCGTAACGCTTCTCGACATCAACAACTCCGTTCCGAAGGATATGTACAAAGAGTCCATCGAAGGTAAGTTCGATTACAAGTTTACGGATACTTTCATGGGATTCCACTGCGGAAACACCTGCTCCAAGAAGCTGTCCAAGTGCAGCATGGAGTACCAGATGATCATGGCAAGATCCCTGCCTGAGGAAGTGACCCAGGGTACGCTCGAGGGCGATATCGTTCCCGGCAACATCACTTTCTACCGTCTGCAGAGCACGGCTGACAACATCCTGCGCGCATATGTGGCAGAGGGCGAGGTGCTTCCTGTGGCAACTAAGTCTTTCGGCGGCATCGGTGTATTCGCGATTCCCGAGATGGGCAGATTCTACCGCCATGTGCTGATCGAGAAGAACTACCCGCACCACGGCGCGGTTGCGTTCGGTCACTTTGGCAAGGCGCTGTTTGAGGTATTTAAGTACATCGGTGTGGATGTGAGCGAGATCGGTTATAACCAGCCCAAGAGCCTTCCTTACCCGACGGAGAATCCGTTCGCGTAGAATTGGAGAATAAAGAAGCATTAAAGTTTTCGAAACGGTGCAGCCTGCGGGTTGTGCCGTTTCCTGCGCGTATGGGCATCTTGCGCAGGATTGTTGAAGAGCCGGAAAGCGGCATAAATTCATGAAAGGGTATGGCTGTTTCTATGGCGGATATTTTACTGGTTGAGGATGATATTTCTCTATCGGCGGGGCTCACGTATGCCTTGGAAAAAGAGGGTTATTGTGTGACACATTGCAGAGATCTTGCTGATGCGGCTGCAAAAACTGCCGCGCATCCGTATGACCTTGCGCTTCTTGATCTCCAGCTTCCCGACGGCTGTGGCAGAGAGACTGCAGGCGAATTAAAGCGGTATCATACGCCGGTCATCTATCTGACTGTTGTGGATGATGAGGACGAAATCGTGAGATCTCTGGATGACGGTGCGGCGGATTACATCACGAAACCGTTTCGGATGCGGGAACTGCTGGCGCGGATTAAAAAGGCGCTGCATGAAAAGGGAAACAGTGAAATTCTAAAGCTCGGGGAGGCGGCCATCGACGTTGAGGCCGGCAGAGTCTGGATCAGGGATCAGGTGATCAGCCTGACGGCTTTGGAGTACCGGCTGCTGCTTATTTTTGCCCAAAATCAGTCCGTGCTTTTAAAGAGGGAACAGATTCTTGAGCGCATATGGGATATAAGCGGTAACTTTGTCGAGGATAACACGCTAACCGTATATGTGAAACGGTTGCGTGAAAAATTGGGAGATGCGGTTAACATTACAACAGTCAGGGGGATCGGGTATCGTGTGGATCAGTAAAAAGGAACTGACGTCACTTTCCGAGGGGATTCGAAGGGCGCTTGACGGGCAGCCCTTTGATCCGCGTGATCACAGGGAAGGCGCGCTAAGCATGTTGAAAAATGATATTTACACGTTAACACATGCCGGACAGGAACAAAGAAATGTTTTGGTAAAAGAGAAGGCATTATTGACGGAATATTTGTCCGATATATCCCATCAGCTAAAAACGCCGATTTCCTCTATTCTTCTTATGACGGAGCTGATGGTGGACGCGCCTGAAAAGACGCAGCAGGAATTTCTGCTAAACATGAAAAAGGAAATCCGTCATATGGAATGGCTGGTTACCGCTCTGTTAAAGATGGCTAAGCTTGACTCGTCCGTTACGAATTTAAAAAGAGAAGAAATAACAGTCAGCAGTCTGCTGGGAGAGGCTCTTAAGTCCATAGAAATTATATTGGATATCAGAAACCAGACCATTCGTCTGGAGCATGATCTGTCCCTGTATTGTGACAAAAAGTGGACTGCGGAGGCAATGATCAATCTTTTAAAAAATGCCTCGGAATGTTCCGTGGAAAACAGGGAAATCATGGTAGACTGCGGTGAAAATCCGCTTTATGGATGGATATCGGTCACAGACGCGGGAGAAGGGATGAAGAAGGAACAGATTGCCGGTCTGTTTCACAGATTTGAAAGCTCGAAAAAGGAAAACGGCTACGGAATCGGACTGCCGCTTGCTCTTTCCATCATGCGGGCGCAAAATGGGGATATAGAGGTTTTGCCCGGCGGGAATGGAGCCGGGGCAACATTTCTCATGAAGTTTTATAAATAGTCACCGGAGAGTCACTTTTCTTATATATAGTATTGGATAAGATAAGAAAAGGGAGGTATCGTATGACGCTTTTAGAAGTAAATGAACTGACAAAGATATATGGAAGTGGCGATAACCGGGTCGCTGCCTTGGATCATGTCAGTTTTCGGGTGAGGAAGGGAGAATTTGTCGCCATTGTAGGCGCGTCAGGCTCAGGAAAATCCACACTCATGAATTTAATGGGCGGGATAGACCGTCCTACATCGGGAAATGTCATTGTTGACGGCAAATCCATTTTTGACATGAGCGAAAGTGCTCTGGCGATTTTCAGGCGCAGGAATATCGGTATTGTCTATCAATTTTATAATCTGCTTCCGAATCTGACCGTAGATGAGAACATCATGCTTCCCTGGCTCCTGGACAATCGAAAGCCGGACGGGCAGAAATTGTCAGGAATTGTGGAAATGATCGGACTGTCCCATCGCAGAGAGCACCTTCCGGGAGAATTGTCCGGCGGGCAGCAGCAGCGTGTGTCCGTAGGAAGGGCGCTCATTAACGACCCGGCATTTATTCTGGCAGACGAGCCGACCGGGAATCTGGACAGTAAGGCGGGCAGGGAAATTATCGAGCTTCTTATGGCAGCTAACCGAAGAGCAAATCAGACGCTGATTATGATTACACATGACGAGAAAATCGCTCTGCGGGCGGATAGGATTCTTACGATCAGCGACGGGCGGATCATCAGGGATGAGGTGATGCGCGTATGAACATCTTATTTTCGTTTGCCTTAAAGCAGCTTAAAAGAAAGAAGAGCAGAACTGTGATCACGGCCGTGGCAATTGTACTGTCCTCTTCCCTGCTTACGGCGATAGTTAATTTTGTGGCGAGCGGCAGCGCCATGCTGGCGGGATTTTTGGGCGAAGATTACGGTGTGTATGGCAATGCCTATACTGTGCTGCTGCTCGTTCCTGCCGCGGTTTTAGCGGCGCTGATCATGGCGATGTCTGTGATTGTGATTTCGAACATATTCCGCATGAGTGCAAATGAACGAGTCGCGCAGTTTGGCACTTTGAAATGTGTGGGGGCAACCAGGGAGCAGATCCGCAAAACGATCATGTATGAATGTATTCTGCTCTGTGTTTTTTCGATCCCCGCAGGTATTTTGACAGGATACTTGCTCAGTTTTGCCGGCATTGGGGTCGTGAATCTTTATGTAGAAGACCTGAATGTACTGGTACGCTCTATGATGAAGCAGGGCAGTTTTCGCCTTTCTTTTGTTTTTTCGCCTGCCGCGCTGATCATATCGGCCGTGACTTCACTGGGGACAGTTTTTGGGGCTGCTATGATTCCGGCCGGGAAAGCGATGCGGATTTCCGCTCTGGACTGTCTGCGAAACGGCGGTGAAACGGATACGTCTGGGTATAAGCGCACGAAAATTGCCGTGGACGGGAAAAGAAAGATCGAATATCAATTGGCGTGTAAAAATGTGTCATCGCAGCGTAAGCGGATGCACTCGGCGGTCATGGCATTTTCCATCAGCATTATGCTGTTTATAGCGATGAGTGGATTACAGGGAATTGCCGACGGCATACAAAATTATATTTACAGGGATTACGGATATACCGTGATTGCGGATTATACGGCCAAATTCAAAAACTGCGTACATCCGGAAACCGGGCGGAGACAGCAGATATGTGCCTATCCGATTGACGGCGGGACGGCCGGAGAAATCACGGATCGGCTCAGGGCGTATGACGGCACGGAAGTTTATGGAAGCGGGCAGGACTATTCCACGTATACCGCGATTCTCACGCCGCAGGATATCACCGAAGACATGCGACGGGCTTTAGCTGATGGGGACGGAGGGGAACAGTCGGAAATCGCTCTGGAAGTGGAAAGAATTATTGTGGATGATCAGCATTACAGCGAGCTGTGTGCGCAGGCAGGCATCGCCTGTGGCGGGACGATACTGTTGAATGATTATGCTTATAACGATAACGGAATCGAACGGCATATTGCACCCGTGTCAATGACGGCACGCACGCTGCATTTGGAGAAGGCAGACGGAAGTTCGGAACGGATCATGATTGACGGTGTGTTGACGGCGGCGGAAATTCCCGAGCAGCTGATGTATCCGCATACAAATCCCATCCGGCTTGTTGTTCCTGCTGAGGGAATATCGGTGCGGGGCTATAACTGGATGGCGGCTCCCGAAAATGAAGCCGGATTTATGGAGTATGCCCGTGCGGTGTTGGAAAGTTGTTTTCCGCAATACGGTATGGACTATGAGGAAGCTGGTTATACGAGCAGAGTGTATGGCGCGCAGGATTTTGTAAAAATAATGAATATTGCGATTGTTCTCGCAGCTCTTTTCCTCTATACCTTTGTTTTCATTTTGGGCCTGATCGGTGTATTGAATGTGATATGCACGGTCAGCTTCCAAATCAGACTGAGAGCGAGAGAGTTTGCGGCGCTGCAGAGCGTCGGGATGTCGTCCGCATCGGTACAGAGGATGTTGGCGATAGAAAGTATTCTCTGTGCGGGAAAAGCGCTGGTCATCGGTCTTCCGGCGGGGATGTGCATTGTCTGCATGATGGTGCACTGCGTTAAAATGCTGTTTCCCATTCGGTTTCATATGCCGTGGCCGGCAATTGTGATAACGATCATAATATCCGTTCTTGTCATGTGGGGAACAGTGCGGATTTCGACAGGTGCACTGAAAAAACAGAACATCATAGAAACGATCAGAATCTGAGCAGACTGTAAAAACGGTATAAAAAGAAGGCGGAACCAACTGCAAACCGGCTCCGCCTGTTGTGTATTCTCCGGACGGTAACGCCCGATTTGTTATAGAACAGCATCCACCATGGATCCCATGGTCGGTACATTGACGCCGCTTCCGCCGTTGTCGTAGGTCTTCTTCGAAAGAGAATCGCCCTGTGTCGCATACCGGTAAATCTGGTTGACTCTGTCGGTCATCTTCTCCGCGGTGGAGTAAACGCCGCTGAACAGATTTTTGACGCCGCTCATATCCGCATCCTTAAACTTTTTCTCGTCGAGAGACAGCGTCTTGTCGGAGTTTACGGTAACGCCGATTCTGGAGAAGGCGCTCCTGCTGCCGCTCACGATGCTCTTTAAGTAGCCTGCCTGGTTGACTACGTTGGAGTTCGCGCTCTTATCGGTGTTTTTGATCAGCGCATTGTAATCTTCCACGAAGGAGGAGAACGCCTTGTAGACCTCTTCCTTGTTGCTGTTGCTGATATTCATGGCACTCAATTTCTCGATGGACTTGTAAAGCGTACTGGCAGCGTCAGCGGAGGAAGCGTCCGTCACAGTCTTGTTTTTATCTTTATCCTTTGTGGAGGATGTACCGGAGGTACTCGTCGATGAGCCGACACCCGCGTATTTCGCCTTGGAGGAGGTAACGGACTCGCCGTCACCGGCAGCTCTGTAAATCCTGCTCGCTTTATCGACCGCTTTGTCAGCGAAAGAGCCGATGCCGCCGAAGAGCGTCTTCACCGTAGCGCCGTTTCCGTGCTCCGTGTCGGCGAGAGCCTTCTTCATGGAATCCTCGTCGAAGGACAGTGTCTTGTCGGAGTTTAAGGTGATGCCGACCTTGGCGAAGAGCTTGTAATTACTGTAGTAGGAGTTATACAAAGACTCCGCCTGCTTCTGCACCGTGGTATTGTCGCTTTTGGCAGCGCTCTTCATCAGGCTGTTATAATCCTTGATAAAAGCGGAAACCGAGTCCGTGATTTTGTCGATGTTCTCTTCGCTGCGGTCGTCGTAGTTCAAAGAGCCGAGTGCGGAAGCTGATTTGTAGAGAGACGCCGCTGCGGAAGCGGACGCGCTGTCCTTAATTTTTCCGGCTTTTTTCTGATCGGTTTCGCCGGATGCCTCTGCCTCCTGCTTTTCAAGCTTCGCATAGTAGGATTTCATCATCTTGCCGTAGCTGCCGTTTTTGATGGCGGCGTAATCGCCCAGAAGAGAACTCACTCCCCCGGCGCCGTCAGAACCGCTCATCCCGCCAAGCAGCGTGGAGTAGGTATCCGCCATTCCTGAATTTAAACCGTTTAAACTGATTCCCATGTTATAGCCCTCCTTGTCATGATAGTTGACATCCTTGTCATGTATATGTTTGTTCCATATTTTCCTATATCTATTATTTCGTCTTTTTGGCCGATTTGTAAAGAGGTTTCCTGAAATTTATTTGTAAAAATATTTATAAAAATTTTCAGAATTTTCTTGACTTTGCCGAACAAATGTGTCCAATAGAAAAATGTCTAAAATGCACAAAAAATGACACAAAAAGGAAGATAATAAAGGCAATACAACGATAAGTATTTTATGTTGTTGACACAAATTGTTTAAAATGCTATAGTAATTGCAATATATCGAGAGAAAAAATAACAAAAATGTAAAAAGAAAGGCTTTCGCGTTTTGTATATATTGCAAAGATAGCATGCGTATGGTTTATGGATTGGAGACGCGGAGCTTTAACCAGAATCGGGCGCGCGCGGCTGCCCGGCTTTTTTATTTAGAAAGGAGAGTGTTATGGGACTTTTTCAAAGTATCTTCGGAAGCGGAAAGAAAGATGAAGGCATAACGGTCTTTGCGCCGGTGGCCGGAAAGCTTGTCCCATTGAGCGAGGTCAGCGATCCTACATTTTCGGAAGGGATTCTGGGGCAGGGGGCGGCAGTCATTCCGTCGGGAAATCAGTTTTTCTCACCGGTGGACGGCACGGTCACCACGGTATTTCCTACCGGACACGCGGCGGCGCTCACTTCGACAGACGGAGTGGAGATCCTTTTGCATATCGGATTGGACACGGTGAAGCTGAACGGACAGCATTTTACCATCCATGCGGAGGAAGGACAGCAGGTTAAGAAGGGGGATCTGCTTCTGGAGGCTGATCTGGAGCAGATCAAAGCGGCCGGATATGATGTCATTACACCGGTTATTGTCTGCAATACGGAAGAGTTTGCGGACATTGCGATGGCGGACGCGCAGGATGTGGAGATCGGCGACGCCGCATTGATTCTTAAAAAATAAAGATTTGGATTAGCGGAGGCGGGGATGTATAAATACGTTGGAAAAAGCGTGATGAGGGGAATAGCCATAGGAAGGGTATACCTTTATAAAAAGGTGGATATTCAGGTGACGGACCAGAAGGTGCCGGATGCGGCGGCTGAAAAGGAACGGTTTCTGGAGGCTGTGGACAGGGCGAAGGCGCAGCTTACACGACTCTATGACGAGGCGCTGCAGAATGTGGGCGAGGATCATGCTGCTATCTTTGACGTGCATAAGATGCTTTTGGAGGATGAGGACTATCTGGAAACGGCCGCAGGTGAGATTGAGAGCGGTTACAATGCGGTCTATGCGGTAAATCAGGCCGGTACACAGTTTGCGGAGCTGTTTGCATCCATGGACGACGAGTATATGAGAGGACGGGCGGCGGATATCAGGGATATCTCCCAGAGAGTGATCCGCATTCTTCTGGATCTGCCGGAGGAGGAGATCAATTCAGATGAGCCTGTGGTAATCGTGGCGGAGGATCTGACGCCCAGTGAGACGGTTAAGCTTGACAAAAAGAAAATCCTCGGGTTTGTGACGGTGAAAGGATCGGCCAATTCCCACACCGCGATTCTTGCAAGAAGCATGAATCTGCCGGCATTGGTGAATGTGGATATCGAACTTTCGGATGAGCTGCACGGAAAAACCTGTGTGGTGGATGGGTTCGAGGGTGAGTTTGTGGTGGAGCCGGAGGAAGAGATTCTGTCTCAGAAGGTCGTGCGGAAAAACCAGTGGGTGGCGGATCTGGAGGCGCTTGAGAAACTGAAAGGGCAGGACAATATCACAAAGAGCGGAAAGCGGATAGACATATTCGCAAATATCGGCAATGTGGAGGACGCGGATGCGGCATGCGAGGCGGACGCAGGAGGAATCGGTCTTTTCAGAAGCGAGTTCCTCTATCTGGGCAGAGAGACGTTTCCGTCGGAGGATGAGCAGTATGCGAGCTACAAGGCGGTCCTTGAAAAGATGGAAGGGAAAAAGGTTGTAATCCGCACAATGGATATCGGAGCGGATAAGAAGGTGGATTATTTCGGACTGGAGCCGGAGGAAAATCCGGCGCTCGGTTACCGGGCGATCCGCATCTGTCTGGACCGGGAGGAAATCTTCATTACCCAGCTTAAGGCGCTTTACCGCGCGGCCGTTCATGGAAAGCTGGCTATCATGTTCCCTATGATTGTATCTGTGGATGAGGTACAGCGGATTAAGTATATCGTGGAATTGGTGAAGGAGGAGCTTGCAAGCGAAGGGAAGCCCGCAGGGGAAGCGGAGCTTGGTATTATGATCGAGACACCGGCGGCGGCTGTGATTTCCGACAAACTGGCGAAGGAAGTGGACTTTTTCAGTATCGGAACCAACGATCTCACACAGTATACGCTGGCGGTAGACCGGCAGAACCAGAAGCTGGAAGGGATCTGCGACACCCATCACGAGGCGCTTTTGCGGCTGATTGAAATGACTGTGAAGAACGCCCATGAAGCGGGCATCTGGGTGGGCATCTGCGGAGAGCTTGGCGCGGACACGGAGCTTACGGAGTGGTTTTTGAAGATCGGGGTGGATGAGCTGAGCGTTGCGGCCTCAGCGGTACTCAAGGTACGCGGGGCGGTGAGAGCGTTGCCGTAAATATGCTTCCGGAAGCTGAAAATTCCGGAGGTTCATATAAAAATTTAAGGAGGGAGGATAAAGAAATGAGGGATTTTACTTATGTAATCAAGGATCCGGTGGGGCTGCATGCCAGACCTGCGGGTCTGCTGGTAAAGAAAGCGGGCGAGTTTGCCAGCAGGATTACAATCGAGTCCGGAGGGAAAAGCGCTGAGGCGAAAAAGCTGATTATGCTGATGGGACTCGGAATCAAGCAGGGCGCTGAGGTTGTCTGCCGTATTGAGGGGGAGGACGAAGACGCCGCGCATGAAGCGCTCGCTAAATTCTTTGAAGAAAACTTATAACAAATTGGGAGGTAGTGCTTATGATGAAATATTTACAAAAACTGGGAAAATCCCTGATGCTGCCAGTGGCGTGTCTGCCGATCTGCGGTATTTTAATGGGAATCGGATACGCGCTGTGTCCGGAGACAATGCAGGGTGGTGATATCGCCGGGACAGGATTTTTAAGTCTTCTGGGGTTCTTCCTTGTGAAGGCGGGCGGTGCCCTGATTGATAACATGGCCTGGCTTTTTGTTATCGGTGTAGGCGTAGGTATGGCAGATGACCATGACGGCACGGCAGGTCTTGCGGCGCTGGCATCCTGGCTGATGATGACGAACCTGTTGGCGGTGGGCACAGTTACGACGCTGATGCCTTCCATCGCAGATGACGCAAATAAGTCACTTGCTTTTGCGAAAATAGGAAATCCCTTTATCGGTATCCTTGCAGGCGTGATCGGCGCTTCCTGCTACAACAGATTTAAGTCCACGAAGCTGCCGGATTGGATGTCCTTCTTCAGCGGCAAGCGTTGTGTAGCTATTATTTCAGGTGTGGTATCCATACTTGTATCGGCAGTTCTGCTGTTCGTATGGCCTGTCGTGTTCGGCGCACTGATCGCAGTAGGTCAGGGTATTGTCGGAATGGGCGCAATAGGCGCAGGTATTTACGCTTTCCTGAACCGTCTGCTGATTCCTACAGGTCTGCATCATGCACTGAATAACGTGTTCTGGTTTGACACCATCGGTCTCGGCGATCTGACCCATTTCTGGGCAGGTGAGACGAGTGCGGATGTTACTTGGAGCCTTGGTATGTACATGTCCGGATTCTTCCCTTGTATGATGTTCGGTATTCCGGGCGCGGCTCTGGCTATGATTCATACGGCTAAGAGTGACAAAAAGAAAGTGGCAATCGGTCTGGTTGCATCTGCGGCAGTTTGTTCCTTCGTCTGCGGCGTTACAGAGCCTTTCGAGTTTGCATTCATGTTCCTTGCTCCTATGCTGTATGTGATTTACGCTCTGCTTTACGGTATTTTCACAACCATTACCGTACTGCTCGGTTTCCGTGCAGGTTTCAGCTTCTCTGCAGGCGCGACAGACCTTCTGTTCTCGGCATCGCTGCCGGCGGCTCAGAGCACACTGCTGATTATCCCTCTGGGTATCGCAGCGTTCGCAGTATTCTATGTGGTGTTCCGCTTCGCTATCGTGAAGTTTGATTTGAAGACACCCGGCAGAGAGGACGACGATTTAGAGGCAGAGAAGAGAGCAGTTCTGTCCAACAACGATTTCACGCAGGTGGCTTCCATCATTCTGGAAGGTCTCGGCGGCAAGGGCAATGTGAAGTCTCTTGACAACTGTATCACAAGACTTCGTCTGGAAATTAACGACTATACACAGGTGGATGAGAAGAAGATCAAGTCTGCAGGCGTGGCAGGCGTTATGAGACCCAGCAAAACTGCGGTGCAGGTTATTGTAGGTACCAAGGTGCAGTTTGTGGCGGATGAAATGAAGAAGATGCTGTAAGGCATTTGGAAAGTTTTAAAGCTAAAAACATGAAATGTGTGTTATACGGGCAGCCTCTTGCGGGGCTGCCCGTTGACGTAGATGCTTTTTGCTGAATGCCCGGAAAGGAGCGTATATCTACATGCTTTTAGAGAAGCTGCAGGCACAGGACAATTTTACAAACAACGAAAAAGAGGTGGCCGGATATATTCTGGAACACATGGATCAGATTCCGGAAATGTCGAGCGCAGAGCTTGCGCAGGCTTCTTTTACCAGTAAGGCTACAGTCGTTCGTTTAAGTCAGAAACTCGGACTTGCCGGATATCAGGAGTTCCGGCTTAAACTGGTGGAGGAGATTAATCAGAAGAACCGGCTTTCACGGATGCTTGAGGGGGAACCCATTACAGATCAAAGCACTTATACGGATATTATTCACACACTGCCCGTTCTGTATGACAAGGCAGTGACGAACACACGGCTTACCCTTGATAAGAACGTCATGAACCGGATTAACAGCGTGATACAGAAAGCGGATTGTATCGATATTTACGGTACGGGTATCAGCTATATACTGGCACAGTCGGCAGTGTTCAAGTTTGCCACGCTGGGGCTGGAATGCTCGGCCTATGAAAGTATCAATGGCCATTATCTGGCGGCCAGAAAGAATAAAAAAACGATTGCTTTTTTAATCAGCTTTACGGGTGCGAACCGGTCCGTGATTCAGATGGCAAAATATCTCCGGGAAGGGACGAATAATTATGTGGTAGGGCTTATGGGCCCGCATAATCAGGTGATTCGCGAATGGTGTCATGAAGTCGTAGAGATTCCCAACAGGGATTCTCTGCTCAGTCTGGATGTAATCACTTCTTTTTCCGCCGTCACCTATGTACTGGATATTTTCTTTTCCCTGCTTCTTGCCAGACGTTATGAGGAGCACGCGAAATCGTCGCTGGAAATGCTGACGCATATGGATCTGCTGCTTGACCGGACAAAAAAGGACGCTTGAAGCGGTATAATAAATGATGATTTTGGACCTTTGTTGCAGAGACAGAGGTCCTTTTTTGGTGGATTTTGAAACGGTGAAACTATCGCCATTCCACTTATTGTCGGAAAGAATCTCCCTGTGTTATATTCGGTTTAACAAAGAACAGACCGGACATCCGGCGGACCGGGTGAGAAGTATAAGCGCTTTACAACATGGAAGGTATGGAAAAAGAGACAGGAGGGAATGGCAATGGGAAAATATCATGAGCTGGCAAAAGAGATTGTAAAATATGTCGGCGGCAAAGAAAACATTTCAGGGTTGGTACACTGTATCACACGGCTTCGTTTTACGTTAAAGGACGAGTCGAAGGCGAAGGATGATGTGCTAAAGGCTATGGAAGGCGTCGTTACGGTGATGAAAAGCGGCGGACAGTATCAGGTGGTGATTGGCAATCATGTGCCGGAGGTGTTTGAGGATGTGATGGAACTGATCGGCCTGCAGGAGGGAGACAGCAGCGGCGGGGAGGAGAAGAAAGGAAGGCTGTTAGACAGAGCCATCGATGTGGTATCCGGTATTTTTCAGCCTATTCTTGGTATTATGGCCGCCTGCGGTATGTTAAAAGGATTGAATACGCTGTTTGTGGCGCTGGGGCTTTACAGCGCTGAGTGCGGCGGTTATCTGATCATCAATGCGGCAGGCGATGCCCTGTTTACGTTTCTTCCGCTGTTTCTCGGTTATACGGCGGCAAAGAAATTTGGGTTAAAGCCCATGCTTGGCCTCGCCATCGGTGCGGCCATGTGCTATCCGGGAATCCAGGCGGGGACCCTGTCTGCAGGGATGGAGCCTGTGTACAGCTTACTGGACGGAACCATGTTTGCCTCTCCGGTGTACATTAACTTTTTTGGAATACCCGTCATTTCCGTGGACTATACGGGAACGGTTATTCCGGTTATTCTGGCGGTATGGTTTGCTTCCAAATGTGAGAAGTTTTTTAATAAACTGATTCCGGATCTGGTGAAATTTTTCTTTGTGCCGATGCTGACCTTACTGGTGACGCTGCCGGTATCCGTGATCTTCTTAGGGCCGGTTGCAACTTTTGGGTCCACGCTGATTTCGGAGTTTACATTGGCGATTCGCGGTTTCAGTCCGCTGCTCGCAGGCGCAATTGTGGGATTAACCTGGCAGATTCTTGTGATTTTCGGTATGCACTGGGGATTTATCCCTGTTTACATCAACAATGTTATGACGCTTGGCTATGACAATGTGATGATGCCTTTCTTCGCCTGCACCTTTGCAACCTCCGCGGTTGTACTGGCGATTTTCTTTAAGACAAAGGATAAGAAGCTGCGGGAAATGGCAATCCCCAACTTTATCTCCGGCATTTTCGGGGTGACTGAGCCTGCTATTTATGGTATTTTACTTCCGCTTAAAAAGCCGTTTATCATCAGTTGTATTGCAGGAGGGATCGGCGGCGCGTTTTACGGACATTTCAATTTCCGCAAATTTATTTTAGGCGGCATGGGAATCTTTGAACTGCCCAATATGATGAATCCGGATGGAACGATGGGAAATATCATTGTGGCTTTTGCCGGTATTGCCATTTCCATGGCGGCAGGCTTTTTGCTTACGATGTTGTTTTATAAGGATAAGCCGCAGACAGTGCAGGCAGAGGTGTCAGAAACGGCGGCGTCAGAGACAGATGGCGTTACAGTGAAGGGAAAAAAGGAGAAGATCGTGCTGGCAAGTCCTTTGAAAGGAAAGGTTCTGCAACTGTCAGAGGTGAAGGATGAGGCGTTCTCCTCGGGTGTTTTGGGAAAAGGAGCCGCGATTGAACCGGAAGAAGGCGTACTCTATGCGCCTGCAGACGGAACGGTCTCCGCATTGTTCCCCACAGGCCATGCAATTGGACTTACCACACAGACCGGATTGGAGCTTCTGATGCATGTGGGAATGGATACGGTACAATTGGACGGAAAAGGCTTTCAGGCTTTTGTGGAAACAGGCGAAGCGGTAAAGCGGGGACAGAAGCTCCTTGCGTTTGATATGGATTTGATCAGAAAGGCCGGCTATAGTCTGGCAACACCTGTACTGGTGACGAACTGTGATGAATTTGAACAGGTGGAGATTACGGAGGCGAAAGAGGTTTTGGCAGGAGATTCATTGCTGTGTGTCATGTAGTGAGAGGAGGCGGAAGGATGCGGGAAGATTTTTTGTGGGGCGGCGCCATGGCAGCCAACCAGTGCGAGGGCGGCTGGCAGGAAGGCGGCAGGGGCATGGGTCTTGTGGATGTTATCCCTTACGGGGAGAACCGGATGCCTGTTATGGAAGGACACATGGACTACCGGGATCTTCCGGAAGGCACCATTTTTCCGGGGAGAGAGGCAATTGACCTGTACGGACACTATAAGGAAGATATCGCGCTCTTCGCGGAAATGGGCTTTAAATGTTATCGGTTTTCTTTTTCCTGGTCCCGGATTTTTCCCACCGGGGAAGAAACGGAGCCAAATGAAGAAGGACTGAAATATTATGAGACGCTGATTGACGAGCTTCTCCGGTATGGCATAGAGCCGGTAGTGACGATCTGTCATTTTGATATGCCGCTGCATCTTGTGGACAAATACGGCTCCTGGCGAAACCGCAGGATCATTGATTTTTATCTGAATTACTGCCAGACGGTTTTTCGCCGCTTTAAGGATAAAGTGCGATATTGGATTACATTCAATGAAATTAATATGCTGATGCATCTGCCCTTTATGGGCGCCGGAATCCGTTTTGAGAAAGGAGAGGATGAGACTTTCATAAAATATCAGGCGGCACACAATGAACTGGTTGCTTCCGCTTATGCCGTCAGGCTGGCACGTGAGATCAATCCCGGATTCCGGGTGGGCTGTATGCTGGCCGCCGGAAGCGTGTATCCTTATAGCTGCAGACCGGAGGATGTGTGGGAGAGTATGAAAAAAGACCGGGAGAACTATTTCTTCATAGATGTGCAGGTAAGGGGCGAATATCCGGCTTATGCGGAAAAGTTTCTGGAGCAGGCGGGTATTCACCTGAAAATGGGACCTTGGGACAGGAAAATTTTAAAGGAGTACACGGTGGATTTTATTTCTCTGTCCTACTACAATAGCCGCTGTGTACGGGCAGACGGGCAGGGAGAGGCGTCAGGGGGAAATGTATTTGCCTCGGCAAAGAATCCCTATCTGGAATGCAGTCAGTGGGGATGGCCAATTGACCCGATGGGACTGCGCATCACCTTAAATGCGCTCTATGACCGTTATCAGAAGCCGCTGTTTATCGTAGAAAACGGTCTGGGAGCCAGGGATGAGCCGGGGCAGGACGGAAAGATTGAGGATGATTACCGGATTGACTATCTGAAAGCCCATATCAAGGCTATGATGGCGGCAGTGGATGAGGATGGTGTGGATTTGATCGGGTATACGCCGTGGGGCTGCGTGGATCTGATCAGCGCTACCACAGGTGAAATGTCTAAACGATACGGCATGATCTATGTGGACAAAGACGACAGCGGAAACGGTACACTGAAACGCGTGCGGAAGAAGTCTTTTTCATGGTATCGCGAAGTCATTGCATCCAACGGGGAAAATTTAAAATAGAAAGAATGGGATGACTCCTGCATATATTTGAAGTGAGAATAAGCTGCGGGAGACTGCAATGACTGAAAAGAGAAAGTGGAACGACAAGTTCTGGCTTGCGATGGGGGAACTGGAAAATAAAATACAGCGTGAACGCCGGGGGCGGGAAAAGAGTGTCTGGCCCGAGCCGGAAAAAGTGGAGGCATGGAACGAGGAGAGACAGAGGCAGCGGGGCTGCGGACAGTACTGCGGCTCCGTGAGCGCGGCGGAGCGTTCCCGGACGAAAAAAGAGTATAAACGGGAGCAGTTTCTGAAAAACGTGGCTGTGCAGACGGCGAAGTCGGCGGCTTTTCTGCTGGTGTCGGTGGCGCTGATTCAGGGGATCGCGAGATTCCTGCCTGAGTCCATCACTGTGAGCAGTTCCGTGGGCGGAAGAGAATTGCCGATTTACTGTGTGGAGACGGATAAGAAACAGGTGGCGCTCAGTTTCGATGCGGCCTGGGGAAATGAGGACACACCGCGTATTCTGGAGACCCTGAAAAAGCATAATGTGAAAGTGACATTCTTTATGACGGGCGGATGGGTGGAAGCCTATCCGGAGGATGTGAGGGCGATTCTGGCGGACGGCCACGATCTGGGCAATCACAGTGAGAACCATAAAAATATGTCCCAGCTCTCCGACGAACAGTGTCAGGAAGAGCTGATGAAAGTACATACCAGGGTGCAGGAGCTTACGGGGTACGAGATGTGCCTGTTCCGGCCTCCCTACGGGGATTATGACAATCATGTCATAACGAACGCGCAAAAATGCGGGTATTATCCGATCCAGTGGTCGATCGATTCTCTCGACTGGAAAGATTATGGCGTGGACGATATCGTCAAACGTGTGGTGGAGTCCGATAAGCTGAACAACGGGGCAATCATTCTCATGCATAACGGCGCGAAGTACACCGCGGACGCGCTTGACGCGGTGATCACCGGATTACAGGATAAGGGCTATGAGCTGGTGCCCATTTCCCAGTTGATTTACAAGGATAAGTACCACATGAAAGCCGACGGGACGCAGGTGTCCGGGGAGTAGAGGGGATAACATTTTGGAGGCTGCTGTACTTTGGTATGGCAGTCTTTTGTTCTCCTCTGGGGAATTGGGGGATTTTCGTATTGCTTTTTGTTGTGAAATGTAATATATGCCGCCGTCTCTGGTTGTTCAGATGCTGCGTGAAACGGAGAAACAGGAGTCACCACAGGAATCCGAGACCTATTTCCCATGAAAATCTGCATTGTTAAAATGCGGATTTTTTTGTATACTTAATTTTAGTACAAAACAGATGGACAGAAGAACGGAGGATGTATATGCCACGCAGAACAGATATTCACAAGGTACTAATCATCGGATCAGGCCCGATCATCATTGGACAGGCCTGTGAGTTTGACTATTCGGGGACGCAGGCGTGTAAGGCGCTTCGCAAGCTGGGATATGAGATCGTGCTTGTCAATTCCAACCCGGCGACGATCATGACGGACCCGGAGACGGCGGATGTGACTTATATTGAGCCGCTTAATGTAGAACGGCTGGAACAGATTATTGCGAAGGAGCGTCCGGACGCCCTGCTTCCCAATCTGGGCGGCCAGTCGGGGCTGAACCTGTGCGCGGAGTTAAACAAAGCGGGCGTTTTGGAAAAGTACAACGTGCAGGTCATCGGTGTGCAGGTGGATGCCATTGAGCGTGGTGAGGACCGTATTGAATTTAAGAAGACCATGAATGCGCTTGGCATCGAGATGGCCCGCAGCGAAGTGGCCTACTCCGTGGAGGAAGCGCTTTCCATCGCGGAAGAGCTGGGCTATCCGGTGGTACTGCGTCCGGCCTACACGATGGGCGGCGCAGGCGGCGGTCTTGTCTATAATAAGGATGAGCTGAAAGTTGTATGTGCCAGAGGCTTGCAGGCAAGTCTTGTGGGGCAGGTGCTTGTGGAGGAGTCCATTCTTGGCTGGGAGGAGCTGGAGCTTGAGGTGGTGCGGGATGCGGACAACAACATCATTACCGTCTGCTTCATTGAAAACATCGACCCCCTTGGGGTACACACGGGAGATTCTTTCTGCTCCGCGCCTATGCTGACGATTTCTGAGGCGTGTCAGAAGCGTTTGCAGGAGCAGGCATATAAAATCGTGGAATCGGTGCAGGTGATCGGCGGCACGAACGTACAGTTTGCCCATGATCCCGTATCGGACCGGATTATCGTCATCGAGATCAATCCCCGTACCTCACGCTCTTCCGCGCTGGCAAGTAAGGCGACGGGCTTCCCGATTGCCCTTGTGTCATCCATGCTGGCGGCGGGACTTACCTTAAAAGATATTCCCTGCGGTAAGTACGGGACTCTGGATAAATATGTGCCGGACGGCGACTATGTGGTAATCAAGTTTGCCCGCTGGGCGTTTGAGAAATTCAAGGGCGTGGAGGACAGGCTGGGCACACAGATGCGCGCTGTGGGCGAAGTTATGAGCATCGGTAAAACGTATAAGGAGGCGTTCCAGAAGGCCATTCGTTCCCTGGAGACAGGACGCTACGGGCTGGGACACGCGAAGGATTTCGATACGCTGCCAAAGGAGGAGCTGTTAAGACGGCTGAACACGCCTTCCAGCGAGCGGCATTTCCTGATGTATGAGGCGCTGCGCAAAGGCGCGACAGTGGAGGAAATTTTTGAGATCACCAGAGTAAAAGCTTATTTTATCGAGCAGATGAAGGAGCTGGTGGAGGAAGAAGAAGCCATTTTGCGGCATAAAGGCAGGATGTTGCCCGATGAAATGCTTGTTACGGCGAAGAAGGACGGTTTCTCCGACAAGTATTTAAGCCAGCTTCTGGAAATACCCGAGGCGGATATCAGAAACCGCCGTCTGGCGCTTGGCGTGGAGGAAGCATGGGAGGGCGTGCATGTCAGCGGTACGGAAAACAGCGCCTACTATTATTCTACCTACAATGGGCCGGACAAGAATCCGGTCAATGAAGAGAAACAAAAGATTATGATTCTGGGCGGCGGACCCAACCGCATTGGTCAGGGTATTGAGTTCGACTACTGCTGTGTGCACGCGGCGATGGCGCTTAAGAAGCTGGGCTTTGAGACGATTATTGTGAACTGTAACCCGGAGACGGTGTCTACGGATTATGACACTTCCGACAAGCTGTATTTTGAGCCGCTTACGCTGGAGGATGTGCTGAGTATTTATAACAAAGAAAAGCCCCTCGGTGTGATCGCACAGTTTGGCGGGCAGACGCCCTTAAATCTGGCCTCCGAGCTGGAGCAGAACGGTGTCCGGATTCTGGGTACTTCTCCTTCTGTCATTGATCTGGCGGAGGACCGGGACCAGTTCCGCGCCATGATGGAGAAACTGGAGATTCCCATGCCGGAGTCGGGTATGGCGACCACGGTGGAGGAGGCGCTCGGCATCGCGGCGGGGATCGGTTATCCGGTGATGGTGCGTCCTTCTTATGTGCTTGGCGGCAGAGGAATGGAAGTGGTCTATGATGATGCGAGCATGACGGAGTACATGAATGCGGCGGTGGGTGTGACGCCCGACAGGCCCATTCTGATCGACCGTTTCTTAAGCAATGCGCTGGAGTGCGAGGCGGATGCCATCAGCGACGGCGCCCACGCCTTTGTGCCCGCAGTGATGGAGCATATCGAGCTTGCCGGTATTCACTCCGGCGATTCGGCCTGCATCATTCCCTCCGTGCACATTCCGGAGGAGAGTGTGCAGACGATCAAGGAGTACACGAGAAAGATCGCGGAGGAGATGCACGTCAAAGGGCTGATGAACATGCAGTATGCCATCGAAAACGGCAAAGTTTTCGTACTGGAGGCGAATCCGAGGGCATCCCGCACGGTGCCGCTGGTGTCCAAGGTCTGCAACATCCGCATGGTGCCTCTTGCCACCGATATTATCACCTCGGAGCTTACGGGACGGCCGTCTCCGGTTCCGGCATTAAAAGAACAGGTGATACCGTATTACGGTGTGAAGGAAGCGGTGTTCCCCTTCAATATGTTCCCGGAGGTGGATCCGGTTCTGGGGCCGGAAATGCGCTCCACAGGCGAGGTGCTGGGACTTTCCCGCTCCTACGGCGAAGCCTTCTTTAAGACGCAGGAGGCGGTGCAGTCGAAGCTGCCGCTTGAGGGTACGGTGCTGATTTCCGTGAATAAGAAAGATAAAGATGAAGTGGTGGAAGTGGCGAAGAGTCTGGCCGGAGACGGATTTAAGATCGTGGCTACCGAGGGCACCTGTAACCTGATTACGGCAGCAGGGATTCCTGCTACAAAGGTGAAAAAGCTCTATGAAGGGCGGCCTAATGTGGGCGATATGATTACCAACGGAGATTTCGACCTGATTATCAATTCGCCCGTCGGCAAGGACAGCGTGCATGATGACAGCTACCTGCGCAAGGCGGCGATCAAGGCGAAAGCGCCTTATATTACCACGGTTGCGGCGGCGAAGGTGACGGCGGAAGGCATTCATTACCTAAAGACCCACAAGGGCAGCGAGGTGAAGCCGCTGCAAGAGCTGCACGGGGAGATACACGACAAGGAATAATGGGAGTAACAGTTCAGCCTTGCACTATTCCGCGAGTAAAATCGCTCTGTATGCGATTTTGCGAGTTGTGCAAGCGCCAAAATGCGACTTTGGAGTATTTTGTGTGCATCAGACGTGGCAGTGAAGCCGAAGGCTGAACTGTTACTAATGGGAGAAGCGCATGGAAACTTGTAATGGCATTTTCACTGGAACGGTGTTATGATAGAAAGAAAAATGTGTGAAAGGACGGAGGAAAAATGAAACTGGATTTAGGTACGGTAGGTAAGTGGGAGGCGTCTCTGAGAGAGGCCGGGTATATGAGCGATGACGACCATATCATTGAACACACGAAGGGCGACTTATGGGAAATGCTGTCGCAGACGAGAGGCAATTTCTTTTTCACGGAGGAGAAGTTTATCTTTGCCGGAGGTCTGCTTGGCGCGAGCAATTTCGACGTTAAGTACAGTGATATTAAGGAGTTAAAGCTTTGCAATGTGGGCGGCCTGATTCCCCTGATCCCTACGGGACTTATGGTGATCTGTTACGACCCGGAAAAGGGGAAGAATGTGAAACATAAATGTTCTGTCATGAAGAGAAAAGAGTGGATGGCTTTTCTTAAAGACAAGGCCGGACTGTAAAGAGCGGCTATAAAATATGTTAGAAACTGACAGTATATGTTTGACAAATGTGAAAGACTGTGCTATTCTATCTGAAAATTCAACGAGGAGACAAGAATATGTTTAACAAGAATCGAGTCCTGTTTACGGCCATTACGTATATTATGCAGATTTTTCAGATTACGGTCACAGCCTGAGGCGGCAAAAGCCGCAGCCGCATGGCCGTAAGACGAAAGGTCTTATTGGCCGTGCGGGAATCAGGATTTCAGATAGGAGAACCGCATGGGAAGTACATGAAAATGTACAGAACACGCGGTTCTCTTTTATTTGCGCGAATAAGCAGAGTCAGAAAGCGGCAGAAGCAAGCTGCATGCTTGCATGCAAGATTGATTCTGACGGTTTCTGACGAGCAACGCGAACGAGAAAGACGAAGTCTTTCGAGTCTGCTTATTCGGGGAACGTGAGGCAGAGTCAGAAGACGAGGAAGGCAGGCTGCATGCTGGCATGCAAGCCAGACTGAGTCTGCTTATTCGCGGAACGTAAAGCAGAGTCAGGAGAGGAGAGGACAGAAATGCAGGCAATCAAAGTGGAAAATTTATCGAAAACGTTCCGTGTAAAGCGGAAGGAAAAAGGAATGCGCGGCAGCATCAAAGCGGTCATACATCCCCGGATAGAGGAGATCCGGGCGGTGAACGGGGTTTCCTTCTCGGTGGAGGAGGGGGAGATGCTGGCCTTTATCGGGCCAAACGGCGCGGGCAAGAGCACGACCATTAAGATGCTGACCGGGATTCTCTATCCGGACGGCGGCAGGGTGGAGGTGATGGGGATTGATCCCACGAAAAAGCGCAGACAGCTCGCCTATCAGATCGGTACGGTGTTCGGGCAGAAGGAGCAGCTCTGGACACATCTGACACCCTATGACAACTTCCGGTTTTTCGGTGCCATCTATGACCTTTCCGAGAGGGAAACGGAAGCGCGGATCGGAGAGCTTGCAGAGCGGTTTGAGCTGGCGGCATTTATTGACACACCTGTCAGAAATTTGTCACTGGGGCAGAGAATCCGCTGTGAAATTGTGGCCTCGCTGATCCATAAACCGAAAGTGCTTTTTCTGGATGAGCCGACAATCGGCCTGGATCCGGTGGTGAAAGAGAACGTCCGGGAGCTGATTAAGCAGATGAACAGGGAGGAGCATACCACGATTTTCCTGACCAGCCACGACGTGGGGGACATTGAAAAGCTTTGCAGGCGTATCATTATCGTGAATGCCGGACAGATTGTGCAGGATGATTCGGTGGAGCATCTGGTGAACCATTATCTGGATAAAAGTCCGGCGGACATGCAGGCGCATGACAGAGCGTGCGGGGTGGAGACAGGAAACGGGGAGCCTTCTGCCCCAACGCTGGAGGAGATCATCGTGGATATCTACAAATCGAAGGAGGATTGCTGACCTATGGACAAACGTGTGGAATTTTCTGCTTTGGCGGATGATAAGAGCCGCCGCCGCAGAGCGGCAGGATATTTGCCATGGCGTAAGTACGCGGTCATTTACAAGTCTGTGCTGATGGAGAGTCTGCAATATGCGGCCAATATAGTGACGGGGTTTCTGGCATACTTTATCTTTATTTTCATCTTTGTTAAGCTCTGGGGATATATTTACCAGACGCCGGGGGAGCTGATTGCAGGGTATACGAAGGAGCAGATGATCTGGTATGTGATGATGACGGAGATGATCTGGTTTGGCTCCAATGCTGCCTCAGTGGCGAGGGAGGTGTCAGGGAGCATCCGGGGCGGCAATATTGCTTATCTGATGAACAGACCATACCATTATACGTTGTATGTTTTGACAAAATATACCGGAGAGTGGAGTGTAAGGCTGCCCATGTATGCGATGTTTGCTGTGGCCATCGGGACGATGATGGTGGGACCGCTGCCACGGTTTCCGCTGGCGGCGGTTCCTGTGATGGCGCTCTGTGTGGTTCTGGGGCTCACCATCAATGCGGTGTTTAAGATGTGCATCAGCTTGTTTTCCTTCTGGATAGAGGATGCGACGCCCTTCCAGTGGCTGTATGATAAGCTGCTTCTGGTTGTGGGGACGATGTTTCCGGTTGAAATCTTCCCAATAGCATTACAACCGTTATTTAAGTTGACGCCGATCTACACAGTCTGTTATGGGCCGGCCAAGCTGATCGTGGACTTTAGTTTGGAAAAATGTGTGGAGATACTGACGGCGCAGGCAGTCTATCTGGCGGCAGGAAGTGCGCTGATGTTTCTGATTTATAAGAAAGGGGTGAAAAAGCTGTATGTTAACGGCGGCTAAAAATCAAATGCGGGTGTGCCTGCTTTCTATTAAATATAATATCATGCGGGAGATGGTGAATAAGGTTACTTTTTTGACCAATGTCTGTTTCATGGTGCTAAACAACGCCACCTTTCTGGTGCAGTGGTTCATCCTGCTCCGGCTGCGGGAGGATGTGGGGGGATATACCCTGCGGGAAATTATGCTGCTCTGGGGGCTGGTCGCAGCGTCCTACGGGCTTTCGCATATCCTGTTTGCAAGGGTGTTTTCCCTGTCGGAGCTGATTATCAAGGGAAAGCTGGATTCCTTTCTGGTACAGCCGAAAAATGTGCTGGTCAGCGTGCTCACTTCTTCCACTGATATTTCTGCCATCGGCGATTTCCTCTACGGAGTGGTGATTGTGTGCGCCTGCAGACCCGGTGTGGGAGGATTTTTCCTGTTTCTGTTGTTTGTGGTGACGGGCGCGGTGATCTTTACATCCATGGCCCTGCTTATGGGGAGTCTGTCCTTCTGGTTTGTGCGGATGGATATGCTGCAGAACCAGATGGTAATGAATATAGTCAGTTTCGGTACCTATCCGGACGGCATTTTTAGCGGTGTTACAAGGTTTTTACTGTATTTTGTCATTCCTGCCGGTATGGCGGTCTGGCATCCGGTGCATGTGCTGGTCAGCTTTGACGCCGGGATGCTCTTTACGGTGCTGGGATATGTCTGCGGGCTGACCGTCCTGGCTGTGGCAGTATTTTACAGGGGGCTGAGAAGGTATGCCTCGGGGAATCTGATGGAGGCAAGGCTGTGAAACGGCCGGAGGATTGTCAGGGAGCCGGTCTGGTATCTGTATGTGTATATCGGTATGGCTTTTTAAGAAATATTTGACACTTGCTGTATTGTCGAGTAAAATAAAATGTAATTTTATGTTGGTAAAAGAGGGCAGCCACAGCCCGGATTAAACGGAGAGTATGAAATACCACAAACGCGTGGCGAAAGGCGGCGTGTTTGTGGTTTTCACTTGAAAAACAAGAGAAGGAGAGAAAGTCATGAAACAAATGAAAATGAGGTGGAAAATGCTTGTGCCGACGGCGCTTCTGCTGGCGATGGCGTTTTCCTCGACGGTGCTTGCGGCGGAGGAGGAGACGGCCTATGTTCCGGCCTTTCACGCTACGTTCTGGGCGCTGGTTCCGGCCATTGTGGCCATCGGCCTTGCGCTGATCACGAAAGAGGTTTACAGTTCCCTGTTTGTGGGGATTCTGATGGGCGCGCTTTTGTACTCGGGATTTCAGTTTGAGCTGACGATCACCCATATTTTTTCGGACGGAATCATCGGTGTGCTGTCGGACAGCTATAATGTAGGCATCCTTGTATTTCTGGTGATTCTGGGAGCCATGGTCAGCCTGATGAACCGGGCCGGCGGCTCCGCGGCTTTCGGGCAGTTTGCGGCAAGCCATATCAAGAACCGGGTGGGCGCGCAGCTTGCGACCGTTCTTCTGGGTGTACTTATCTTTATCGACGATTATTTCAACTGCCTGACGGTGGGAAGCGTGATGCGCCCCGTGACGGACAAGTTTAAGGTGTCAAGAACGAAACTGGCGTACCTGATTGACGCCACGGCCGCGCCTGTGTGTATCATCGCGCCGATTTCTTCCTGGGCGGCTGCGGTGACGGGCTTCGTGGAAGGCGAGGACGGATTTTCCATCTTTATCCGTGCAATTCCTTATAATTTTTACGCGATTCTGACGATTGTTATGATGGTCGGCATGGTGCTGATGAAAACGGAATTTGGCAAGATGAAGGAGCATGAAAAGAATGCAGTCAGAAAGGGCGATCTTTTCACGACGCCCGGACGGCCTTACGAAAATGTAAAGGAAGAGAAGGCAAACGCCAAGGGCGGTGTTGTGGACCTGCTGATTCCCATTGCCGCGCTGATTGTCTGCTGTGTGATCGGTATGATTTATACGGGCGGCTTCTTTGAGGGAGAAGGGTTTGTGGCGGCGTTCTCGAACTCCGACGCGTCTCTGGGGCTGACGCTTGGCAGCTTTTTCGGTCTGGTTATCACGATCTTACTCTACCAGATCCGCCGTGTGCTTTCCTTTAAAGCGTGTATGGAATGTATTCCGGAAGGATTCCGGGCGATGGTGCCTGCGATTCTGATTCTGACCTTTGCGTGGACGCTGAAAGCGATGACGGACAGTCTGGGTGCGGATCTTTACGTGGCAGGCGTGGTGCAGTCCAGCGCGGGTGCGCTTATGAACTTCCTGCCGGCGATTATCTTTTTAGTAGGGTGCTTCCTCGCTTTTGCAACGGGAACCTCATGGGGAACCTTCGGTATTTTGATTCCTATTGTGGTTGCGGTGTTCCAAAACGGTGATCCGCAGATGATGATTATGTCCATTTCCGCCTGCATGGCGGGTGCGGTCTGCGGCGACCACTGTTCCCCTATTTCCGATACGACCATCATGGCCTCCGCTGGCGCGCAGTGCGAGCATGTGAACCATGTCACAACCCAGCTCCCCTATGCGGTAGTGGCGGCGGCGGTGTCCTTTGTCACCTATATCGTGGCAGGCTTTGTGAAGAGCGCGTGGATCGCGCTGCCTGTGGGAATCGTGCTGATGGTGGTGACGCTGTTTGCGCTCCGCGGTATGAACGGCACGGTGGAAGAATAAAAAGTTTAATAGACCGCTTCCACGCCGGAGATACCGTCGGCGGTGATATCAAACTTCCAGATGGCGTGTCCCGGAATGCGGTGCTCAGTTAAATAATAGCTGTTATCTATAACGGAAATATAGTAGGGCGTGCCGCCGCCGATGAAATTTTCATAGATATCCTCGTATTTTCCGCGTGCCAGATTTTTCAGATTTTTCGTGCGGATGATGGTGGCACAGTCCTGACTGCCTGTGATATCTGTGGAAATGGTGATATAGCAGCAGCCTTCGGCGAAGGTAAGCTGTATCATACCGGCCATTTCGTCAGGTACGGGGTAAGTTTTCCTGACTGCGAAGGTAGAAAGATCCGCCTGCAAAATAGCGGGTGCGCCGGGGGTGCCGGAGACGAAAAAGATGTCGTTTCCCTCGATGGTGAAGGAGCGCACATAAGTGTCCTTCAGGGCGTCTACCGTGCGGACTTCGGTGAGGTACATGCGGGCGTCTCCGGGATCATGGCGGCACAGGTACATTTCGCCGCTCATGGAGCTCCATACATAAAAAGTGTCCGTAGGGGCGTCATAGACAATATAGTGAGGGCGGTTTCCGACTCCATCCAGCGTCTGGGTGTGGTAGAAAACGCCCTCCTTTTTTTCAAATACGAGGATGCGGTTTCCTTCCGTGTCGTCCACCAGATAGACAAATCCGTCGCTTGCGATGGTGTGTCCCTTGTCGATTTCATCTGTTAAAACCTGCCAGTCCGTCAGGGGATCCGTGAGATTATCATGGTAAATCACCTGATTGTGGTAGCAGTCCACGATAAAATAGGTGTCCTCCACTTTTGTGATATAGGTTGGGACGCTCAGATCGGCAGAGGAATTGCGGGGAATATCCTGCAAGACGGCGGGGGTGAAATCTTTGCCCGCAAGATCCTGCACGGTCGTAAAGGAACGCAGATGCGCCTCGCTTGGGAGCGGTGTATTCATTTCTTTTGTGACTGTGCGGGCGGGAGATTCGCCGGGAGCGTCGCCCGGAGTGCAGGCAGTGAGGAGTCCGGCCAAAAGCAGCGGTGAAATAAGGTATGGTATATTTAATAGCGGGTGTTTTGGTTTCGTTTGTGTTTTTTTCATCACTTTATCCGTTTCGTTGTCAGATTATTTTGTCAGCAGCGTATATGCCTGTTTTAGAGAGCTGTGTACTATTTTACAATATCTTTTGTGGATATTCAAATAGGGGCGTGATACAATATCATAAAAGACGGGACGGCAAAAAGTGTTGTTCATCTGGTAGACGAATAGTAGAAGGCTGATAATTTAGATGAAAAAGGAAAAAGAAGTGACAGATATGTCATATAAGAGGCGGGCGGGTACGCTCTCCCGCGAGTATAATGTTACATTCGGTGTTCTCTCTGCCCTTGGCATCATCATGATCGTGGCGGGCCATTCAGGCTATGATATTTTATCGGTGGGCGGTCTGTTTCCCTACTATTCTTTTCATGTGCCGCTCTTTTTGTTTATTTCCGGTTATTTCTATCGGGAAGAGGAGGAGAACAGGCCTTTCGCGTATCTGAAAAAGAAGGCCGGACGTCTTCTTCTGCCTTATTTTATCTGGAATGTGATTTACGGAATCGTCGCATGGGCGCTGCGGGCCTTTGGCGGCTTTGCGATGGGTGAGGCGGTCTCTTTCAGGACTCTGTTTGTATCTCCCTTCTTAAACGGGTATCAGTTTATTTATCACTTTGCGGCATGGTTTGTACCCGTGCTTTTTATCGTTGAGGTGATGAATCTGTGTATGCGGCTTCTCCTCAGGCGGCTGCATATAAATAGCGAGTGGCTGATTCTGATCGTCACGCTGGCGGTGGGGATGCTTGTGGTGCAGTTTGCCATAGAAGGCCGTGTGTGGGGGTTATACAAGACGCCCGGACGGATTCTCTTCCTCTATCCATGCTTTCAGATGGGCCGGTTTTATAAGAAGAAACTGGAATCGCGGGACACCCTTGGAAATGTTCCCTACTTTGCCGCAGTGCTTGGCATACAGGTGCTTTTGCATCTGTGCTGCAACGGGCTTGCCTACAGCAGTGTGTGGTGCACGGGCTTTGCCAACGGGCCGGTGATTCCGTATGTGACAGTAGTGTCAGGTGTGGCGTTCTGGCTGCGTGTCTCGAAAATTCTGGCTCCGCTCTGCGGGGCAAACGGAAGCTGTGCAGCGGCACAATCCGGGGAGGAAATGCAGGGCGTTTTATCAGCGGGGGGAAAACCGGCGGGCGGATTTCTCCTGTATCTGGGACGCAATACTTACGCGGTGATGATGCACCACATTATGGCGTTTATGCTGGTAAAAATGATTCTGGCAGGGATTGCCGCCTACACGGGGTATCTGACGGATTTTGATTTTGCGCGCTTTTACGCAGACATTGATTATTATTATCTGGTAAAAGGTTCGGAGGTGTTTCAGATGGTCTATCTGGCTGCGGGGGTAGGGCTGCCACTGTTATTGCAGAGAGGGCTTGACTGCCTGTTGCCTGCGGTAAGGCGCGTTTTTCCGTTCCGGGGCGCGGGGGCGTGATTTGAATTGCAATCGGCGGAGGAGTGTGTTACTCTATCTAAAGAATGTCTGGAGAGATGTGCCGGAACGGAGGCACAATGGGAGAAAAGGTAAAGATTTATAACTGGGATGGTGAAAAATACCGGTTTCTTGGCAGAGAACGGCTGCGGAAGATAAATGACACGTATGTCGTAAATATACGGGAGCGGATGGGCGATATGTCTTTCACGACAAGATATCTGCTTTATGCTTCCGCTGGATTTGTGAAGAAGCACCGATATGAGAATCTGCTGTTTCGGGCGGGAAAGAGCGAGACGTGGCTGCCTGTGGAGGAGAGAATGCAGACGGAAGTGCTGTTTTCTTATCGGTGATGCGAGAGGGCAAATGCCGGAGACGGGAGCCGGTCTGGCGGCGGACGATAGGGAGCACCCCGCAGAATGCCGGGAGGGAAAGGAAGGATATCCATGGTCACAATCAGCCTGTGCATGATCGTGAAAAATGAAGAGCGGATTTTAGCCAGATGTCTGGACAGTCTGCAAGGGCTTGTGGATGAGATCATCATTGTGGACACTGGCTCTGTCGATGAAACGAAGCGGATTGCGGCAGGGTATACAGAGCAGGTCTATGACTTTGTGTGGACGGGGAACTTTTCGGAGGCGAGAAACTTCGCCTTTTCCAAGGCAAAGATGGAGTATATCTATTCGGCGGATGCGGACGAAGTGCTGGATGCGGAAAACAGAGCCGCGTTCCTGCGGATGAAGGAGGTTCTGCTGCCGGAGATCGAGATTGTGCAGATGTATTATGTAAATCAACTTGCAAACGGGACAATCTATAACTACGACAAAGAGCTTCGCCCGAAACTGTTCAGGAGAAACCGTACGTTCCGCTGGCAGGGAGCGATTCATGAGCAGGTGGGAATTACACCCGTTATTTATGATAGCGAAATCTGTATTCAGCATTTGCCAGAGGAAAATCACAAGGATCGGGATCTGGCGGCTTTTGCGCGGCTTGTGGAGGCGGGAGAGTTTCTGGATAAAAGACTGCACAGCATTTACGCGAAGGAGCTTTTTATATCCGGGGAGGTAAAGGATTTTCTGGCGGCCCGGACATTTTTCCGGGACTCCTGCAAGGATGAGAGGCGGGGGGAAGAGGAGCTGATGGAGGCGGCCTGCGTGGCGGCAAAGGCGGCCAGACTTGCCGGGGACGTGGCGGATTTCTTCAAATACGCGATGAAAGTTGTGGCGTCCGAAGGGTGTGCGGAAATCTGCTGCGAGCTGGGCGCTTTCTATATGGAACGGAAAGACTATGACGAGGCCATTGTGTGGCTGTATAATGCGGCTTACGAGACGGAGAGCATTTTAGATATCCACAGTGGCGGCGATCTTCCCCTGCGGGGACTTGCCAAGTGCTATCAGGAGCTGGGCAATGAGGAGCAGGCGGCGGAATATAGCAGACTCGCGGCTGCGTGGTCATAGTGTGAGAAGTACTTCTAATCACTCGCAGCAGAGGCTGCATCGCAAAGTCAGCATAGCTGACTTGGAAGTACTAAGTCTCACACCAGAGAATGCCCAAAATACGGGCATTCTCCGCACGGATTTGTGTCGCTGTGAAGCAGCGACATGGCGGTTAGCATGAGAAGAAGGAGATAAACCACATGAAATGGGAAGAAAATGTGCGCAAAGTGGTGCCCTATACGCCCGGAGAGCAGCCACAAAAAGCAGGTGTTATTAAATTAAATACGAATGAGAATCCTTACGCGCCTGCGCCGGGGGTTGCGAAAGCGGCGGCAGCGCTTAATGTGGAGAAGCTGCGTTTGTATCCTGCTTTTCCGGAGAAGACAGAGCTGACGGAGGCGCTGGCGGCGCATTATCAGATCGGGACGGATCAGATTTTTATCGGCGTCGGCTCGGACGATGTGCTGTCTATTGCTTTTATGACCTTTTTCCAGTCGGACAAACCGGTTTTTTTCCCGGATATCACCTATTCTTTCTATGATGTGTGGGCGGATGTGTATGGGATACCTTATGAAAGGAAGGCACTGGACGCGGATTTTCAGATCTGTCCGGCGGATTACTGTAAGCCCAACGGCGGCGTGATTTTCCCGAATCCCAACGCCCCTACGGGGGTGCTGATGCCTCTTGAAAAGGTGGAGGAGATTGTGGCGGCCAACCGGGATGTGGTGGTGATCGTGGACGAGGCGTACATCGACTTCGGCGGGACGAGCGCGCTGCCGCTGATTGATAAGTACGACAATCTGCTGGTGGTGCAGACCTTTTCCAAGTCCAGGTCCATGGCGGGTATGCGGATTGGCTTCTGTATGGGGCATCCTGCGCTGATCCGGTATCTGAATGATGTGAAATACTCGGTCAACTCCTATACCCTGAATACGGCGGCTCTTGCGCTTGGCGTGGAGGCGGTGCGGGATGAGGCGTACTTTAGGGAGTGCTGCCAAAAGATCATGCAGACGAGAGAAAAGGCGGAGGAGGAGTTGACAAAGCGGGGGTTTGTCTTTCCGAAGTCCTATGCCAATTTTATTTTCGCCTCCCACAAAACGATTCCTGCCCGTGAAATTTTCGAGCGGTTGAAAGAAAATGACATTTATGTCAGGTGGTGGGATAAGGAGAGAATCGACAATTATCTTCGCATTACCATAGGGACGGACGAGCAGATGGAGGCGCTTTACCGGGCGCTTAATGAAATCTGCGGATAGAAAACCGGCGGCGGATGTTTAGGGAAGATTTATCGGAATATGGTGTTTTTCCTGAGTATATACGACATATACTTATAACAGCAGAAGACAGAGCGGGCGAAAGAGCAGAGAAATTGCGGTGGATCTTGTTAGTTAAAATAGGATTTAATAATGAAATCAGCGGAGGAGTGTAAGAAAGTATGGAAAGTTTAGCTGTGGCATTTGCCAATACATTGGGAAGATATGTGAGTAAGGAGATCGTGGTTTTTGTGATTTCCATGATACCGATTTTAGAGCTGCGCGGCGGTCTGATCGTCTCTAAGCTTTTGCAGGTGCCGATCACCACGGCGATTCCGATCTGCATCATCGGCAATATTATTCCGATTCCCTTTATTCTGCTGTTTATCAAGCAGGTGTTTAAGCTGCTTAAGAAAATAAAGATTTTCCGCGGTATTATTGAGAAACTGGAAAACCGGGCCATGAGCAAGAGTGACAATATCAAGCGTTATGAATTTTGGGGGCTGGTGCTCTTTGTGGGGATTCCCCTGCCCGGCACGGGAGCCTGGACGGGTTCTCTGATTGCCGCTCTTCTGGATGTGGACTTTAAGAAGGCGGTTCTGGCGGAGCTTTTAGGCATTGCTATCGCAACGGTGATCATGTCGTTCCTCTCTTACGGGCTGCTGGGCGCGCTTGTGGGGTAAGATCATAAATGAAGGTAAAAAAGGACAGGAAAAAATATATGCTGGCAGGCGCTGCGTTTATGGTGGCGCTGGCGGCGGCCGGGCTGATCGGCGTCTTGCTTGGAGGACAGCTTTCCGGGGAGGATAACCCGAATCTGGCTCTTAGGAAGGGCGTGAAGGCCACCTGCGACAGCGTGGAGCAGGAGGCCTTGTCTGCGGCTATGGCCATCGACGGGAACGATGCGGACCGCGCTTCCCGCTGGTCCAGCGAGAATAACAGGGAGGACGCCTCTCATTTTATACAACTGGAATTTCCCGAAGAAATTTCAGTTTCTTTTGTTGTGCTGAAATGGGAGCGGGCAAACGCTGTCTCCTATGCGCTGGAAAGCTCCGTGGACGGCACGGCTTACGAGACGCTTGCGGCTTTTGAGACGGCGCCGGAGCTGCTTAAGCAGGAAATCGTTTTGGAGGAGCCTGTGCAGACACGTTTTCTTCGGCTGTCCACTTATGAGGTGTCGAAGGAGGCGGCGGATTACTCTGATCTGTATCAGAATGTGTCCCTCTATGAGTTTGAGGTATACGGGGACAAGCCCACGGCCTACAAATTAGAAACGCCTGTTATTGAAAAAACGGCGGCGGGCGAAAGAAAGCTGGTTCTCCCGGAAACGCCGGACGGTTTCCGGGTAACGCTGATCGGCGCGGACTTAGAGCAGGTGATCGGGGCGGACGGCACGGTCTATGACACGATTCAGGGTAAGGACGTGACGGTGGGCTATCTGGTGGAGGACACGAGGGGACGGGAGGAGACAAGAGAGGTTTCCTTTGTGGTGCATGTGCCCGCAGCGGATGCAGTGTCTGAGGAAGTGCAGTCAGATGCGGGCGGGGCTGATGCAGATAAGGCTTTGGCGGAAGATGGGCAGGGGCCGGTCAACGCCTGTCCCAGCTGGGTGATTCCCTCGATTGCGGAGTGGAGAGGAGGCCGTGGCAGCTTTTATCTGGAGGAAGGCGCGCGGATTATTGTGGATAGGGACAGCCGCCCGTCCGGAAAGGAAGAGAAGACGGATCCGGCCGGGGGGCAGAACGTGAAAACGGGTGAGAGCGCAGAGTCGGATGCGCAGACACTTTGGGATGTGGCAGAACTTCTGAGCGGGCGCTGCGGGAAGGACAGGGATTTCCGGAAGCGTCTGCCTGTTATCGAGGGGACGGAGGAGGACGTCGGGCCGGGGGATATTTATCTTGGCTATGCGCAGGAGGAGAATGGCCTTGGCAGGGAAGGATATACCTGTGAGATAACTGACAAATGTGTCATAAAGGCGGAGACAGCGACAGGAATACGCTGGGGTACGGTCACCCTGATGCAGATGCTGTTTACCGATTGGAAGGAAGGGGAAACTGCCCCGCAGGGATATATCCGTGACTATCCGCTCTACGAGGTGCGGGGCTTTGGGATCGACGTGGCCAGAAAGGCCGTGTCGCTTGATGTACTTTATACAATGATGGAGACGATGTCATGGTATAAGATGAATGATCTGGCGATTCATCTGAATGACAATGAGATCCTTGCCACCAGCGGACTCACCGGCTCGGCGGAGCAGGCCATGACAGCGGAAAGCGCGTTCCGGCTGGAATCCGGCGTTCTGGGGGTGCAGGCCGAAGGGGATTATCCGACGCCGCAGGAGTATGCCTACACGAAAGAGGAGCTTGCGCAGTTCATTGCCACGGCGAAGACTTACGGCGTGACGGTAGTGCCGGAGATTGATACCCCGGCCCACTCGCTTTCCATTACGAAACGCTACCCGGATTATGCTCTGCGCACTTCCGGCGAATCGGTGGATCAGATTGATCTTGGGAACGGAAAGGCTGTGGCTTTGGCAGAGGAGATCTGGCGGGAAGCGCTGGATGAGGAAAGCGGCGCATTTAGGGAAGCTGAGATCGTTAATATCGGCATGGACGAGTATTATGGAGACGGGGAGCAGTACAGGCAGTATCTGACACGGATCAACAGGCAGGCGCAGGAAGCGGGGAAGACGGTGCGCCTCTGGGGAAGTCTTAGCAATATGGGTGGCACGACAGTGCCTTCCCCTGAAAACCTGCAGATGAATATTTGGAGTACGGATTGGGCCGACCCGCGGGAAATGTATGAGGCGGGCTATTCTCTGATCAACATGCAGAATAATCATCTTTACATCATACCGGGCGGCGGCTACGACTATCTGGATTGCAGGGAATTATACGAAAATTGGGCACCTAACCGGTTTTATGACTATAACAGGACGGAGACCATCCCCGCCTATTCGCCGCAGATGCTGGGGGCGGCTTACATGATCTGGAACGATATGTGCGGCAGTCTGGATATCGGCATCAGCGAATATGATCTGTATGTGCGGTTTTTGGAGCCTCTGGGTGTGTTGTCCGCCAGGCTGTGGGGGGCGGACCGGATCACGTCCGATTTGGAGAAGCAGACCGGGAGACTGGAGCAGTTGGGGGTTGAGGAGCTGGCAGTGGAGCCGCGTTACACGGTTAAGATGAAGGTGCGGCTGGATGAGAATACGGCAAAGAGCAATCAGCCCCAGATCATAGCGGAGGGCGACTGCGCTTACGGCAAGTGGGCTTTCTATGCGGTGGAGCCTGAGACAGGAAAGGTAGGCTTTACCAGAGAGGGCAGGACTTACACCTTTGACTATACGCTACCAAAGGGCGAGTGGGTGAATCTGAAAGTAGAAGGCGAAGCGGGTGTGACGAAGCTCTATGCGGGCGGCGAATCCTTTTTCCCTGGCGAGGAGAAAGAAGTGGACAGTCTGGGAAGCAGCGAGCCCTTTGAGGAGCACGCAACCTTTGTGTTTCCCTTGCAGAGAGTGGGGGAAGAGACGGGGAGCTTTGACGGAGAGCTGGAGCTGTACGTGGGAGGAAACGGAAACGGAGGCGGAGCGCTGCACGCTGATCCTTTGCAGTGAGCGATATGGGGCGGGTTCATGCGAAAGAAGGGAGCGGACGGTTTTCAGGCAATGGCATTTGACAGGTAGCGGAAAGTACCGTCCGCAAAGGGCTGTATGACGATGATGCTGGTGAAGGCGCAGTCTGTGTCCTCCTCGACCCATACCCCGTCCATGGTCAGCGTGATGGTGCCGTCCGGGTTTTCGGTGTAGTCTGTCACCTCTCCGAAGGGCGGATACTGCCTGTGCATCACTACTTCATGGGGGTAGCTGTCCGTTTTCCCGTCATATCCGCAATGCGTCCGGACCTGTTCTTTGCTGACAGGAAGATAACGGGTCATAATCTGCTCATATTGACTGGCCGGAATCCGGCCGTTTTCGGACACGGGCTCCTGCCCGGTGTGGATGCGGCAGAGATCTTCATACAGGCTGGGGGTCAGAATGGTTTCCGCATTGCTGTAATCCCAATTTTTCACAAGCAGGTCATAGTTTACATAACTCAAGTGTTTGACGTATTTTTCTGTCAACTCCCGGCACTTTTCCGGGAGAGGGCGAATGCGCCAATACTGACACAGGGAGGCATATTGGGGTGTTTCTTTGTAGGAGTAGATAAAGTAGCCTTTCGGGGTCAGGCTTATCCCGGCAATATCCCGAAAACGCGTCTCCCGTATTTCCGGCGCACCGTCATCGCGAAAGTCTGTGCCGACGTAACAGGTCTGCAGTTTCCCCTCTTTATACAGGAATGTCAGCGCGTCGAGGGTTTTGTCGTCGTTTATCTGAAAGACGGTAACCTGTGTGTCGCGATTCTCCAGATAATCATTATAAAAGGCCTCGATCTGCCCGGGATTTTCCATGGGAATATGTCCCGACACGGCGACCAAACCGGCTTTTCCAAGAAGAAAGACGGCTTCTTCACACTCTCCGGCCGTCAGGCATGGAGTCTCTGCTTCTCCGGCTTGGGCAGAAGCCTGAAAGAGGGCGGCAATCTGTCCGGCGGCTGCGAGTGCATCTGCTTCCAGTTCGTTCTGCTCCTGCCTGGTCAGAAGCGAAGTCTGCCCATAGACGTCTTTCCACTCCTCCTCCGTCAGTCTGTCCGTGTGCCAGCCCATGTCATAGTCCTGATCGGTGTGAAGCACTGTGTTGGACACATATTGAAAGCCATCCTGCGTGTCGGGACGGATGGTCAGCTCGTGGGTAAAGGCTCTGGAGGTTTCCATGGCGGGATAGACGGCGTTGACAAGCAGGGTAAGTGTGCCGTCGGCGTTTTCTGTGCCGCCCACCACTTCCGGATAGGGAAGGTTTGGGTACTCCGTTTCGTAAAATCCCCGGGGGCGGTACTCATACACACCGGCTTCGGGCAGATATTTTGTTTTGGCGCGGAGGGCGGCATTGTCGATTGCAAGGTGCAGCGAGGCTGCTTTTTCAAACTCCTTTTCCGGAACGTGCCAGACGGTTCCGATGGCGGCGTCTGTGCTTGCCGTGTAGGGAGAAGCCTGCCCGAATGCCTCCGGATAAAATTTGTCAAAGAGATCATAAATATCCAGATCGCCGTATGAATTTTCTTTCCAGTCGGTCAGAAACATGTTGTTTCTGCCATAGCCGACTGGCAAAAGATAACGCCTGTTCCATTCACGGTACTGCGCGTTAAGTGGTTCCACCCGCCATGCTTCAAACTCTGCGTCTTCACTCATGGTAAGGACAAGGGACTGCGCCCGGCTGCTTTTTCCCGTAAAAAGAAAGTAGCCTTCCGCCGTATACTGCCAGGAATCGGCGGGGAAGGACACACGGCTTTTCGGTTCAAAAGCGCCCTCAACATACTGATAATAGGTTTTGATGACGGAAAGGGCGCCCTCTTCTGCGCGCAGATGATATTCGGTGAACCTGCCGTAAGCCGAGACCACAAGAACGGTAAGCGCCGCCGTTTCTCCGCTTTTCAGAGCGTCTGCAAAGGCGCGCATCTGCTGCGGGTTCACCATGTCCGTCTGGTTTTCACTGTCGACTGCCGTGACGCCGTGGGTACGCAGTTCCCGTGTGATTTTTTGTATTATTGAGAGGGTGTTTCTGACATTGGAGGCAGCCGGTTCATCTGCCAGTGCCTGCTCGTAAATTTCCTGATAAAGGGAGAGAATGTCTTCCGGCGCGGCATCCGCTTCGGCTTCGGCCTTTGCGGAAGGAGGGGCGGTCTGAGGCGGGAGCGTCTCCGCTTGATCCGGGCCGCAGCCAGACAGTATCGGGAGCAGCAATAGGAGCAGGGTTATAAATATCAGTCGTTTTTCTATTCGAATCATCTTGTGTTCTCCTGTGTTTTTATGCATTTACAATATGGCATATTTTCGGGCGGCTGTCTATGGCGTTTGTTTATGATATGAGAAATCTTAAGAAATACGGATTGGGTGGGCTGGAATTTTTGGGTTGCGAAAGCTTTTGCGTTGTTATACAGTAGAGAAAAGCGGTTTTACTGGCATGTACAGGAAGGAGCATTTCGACGGATGGGGAAAATGACTGTCTATCATGGAAGTTATACCACAATTGAACATCCGGATATTGTAAAAGGGCGGAATACGAAAGATTTTGGTCCGGGTTTTTATTGTACCGTGATCCGTGAGCAGGCACAACGGTGGGCGAAACGGTATAGTACGCCTGTGGTGAACGTCTATACGGTGCGAATGGACACCTCTCTGAAAATATTGGAATACAGGGAAATGACAGAAGAATGGCTGGACTTTATCATCGCCTGCCGTCATGGGGAAATTCATAATTATGATATTGTGATTGGTGCGATGGCGAATGACCAGATCTATAACTATATTGCCGATTATATGGAGGGGATTCTGACGAGGGAGCAGTTTTGGATGATGGCGAAATTCAAGTATCCGACGCATCAAATCAATTTTTGTACAAAGTCAGCACTAAAGTGTCTGGAATTTGTAGCAAGTGAGAGCATATAGTTTGAAAAGTCAAAACATGCAGCGAGGAGAGAAGCCGGATGGATCACAAAATGACTGGGCGGGAAGATTCCAGGGCCAACGATTTGTTTTATACATGCAGTCTGATTGACTATATAGCGAGAAAAACGAAAAATAGAAGAGTTGATGTTGTAAATGCGCTGGGAAAGGATAGGATCGGGAAAATATATGAGCTGGCGGATGTCTATCATAGCGATAATATAGATACGGTCAGCGGAGATTTTATAGAGGCCGCGCAGATTGCGACAGGGGATTTTGACAATGTGGCGGCGGCTAAATATGCGATTCCCAGTCATTGGGATATTGGCAAGGTTTATAAGCGTCTGATCCTTGGCATCGCAAGAGAGAAGGAGATCGGCGTTGTCGATGCGCTGCTTGAGGCGTACCGCTCTTTTGTCAGTGAAAAAATTGACGATTACAACAGCAGTTTTTACTATGATGCGCCGCAGAATATTTTAAATGCTTTTATGGATGGCAGGATTGAGTGAAAAAGAAGCTGCGAATGCGGAAAGTGGCATGAGGGATTGGAAAAGAGATAACAGGACGGACAGGAACATGGAAGCATATTCTGATTTTGCGGAAGTTTACGATGAGCTGATGGACGACACGCCCTATGAGGCGTGGTGCGAGCTTCTGATGGGAATTTTTCGCCGGTACGGCGTGGACGATGTGTCGAAAACAGAGGATCGGGCTGTAAGTGACAAGGGTGTCAGAAATGATGAGGCGGAAAACAACCGGAAGGCGGGCGGGCTGACAGAGAGGACGGCGGACAGTGAGGAGACGGCTGACGGGTCGATGGATCAAAATCTCCGGCAGGAGCGCAACACTATCCTCGACCTTGGCTGTGGGACAGGCACGCTTACAGAACTTCTGGCGCGCAGGGGTTATGATATGATTGGCGTGGACAACGCGGAAGAGATGCTGCGCATCGCTATGGAGAAACGGGAGCGGTCGGGACTTGACATCCTGTATCTATTGCAGGATATGCGGGAGCTGGAGCTTTACGGCACGGTGGGGACGGTTGTCAGCGTCTGTGACAGCGTCAATTATCTGCTCACGGAGGAGGACATCGTGCAGACCTTTGCGCGGGTGAACAATTATCTGTACCCGCAGGGAATTTTTGTCTTCGATTTCAATACCGTCTATAAATACGCCGTCGTGATCGGGGACGCGACCATCGCGGAAAACCGGGAAAATTGCAGCTTTATCTGGGAAAACTATTATCACGAAGAGGAGGAGATCAACGAGTACGATCTGACTGTCTTTGTGGCGGAAAATGTGTCTGTGGCAGGGGGAAACCCGGAGGGGCAGACAGGCTGCGGGGAGATAATGCAGGGAGAAACAGGGCAGGCATTTTGTCAGGCGCGGTTGTGTGAGAGTGTGCAGGCACAGCGGTTCCGGCGTTTTCAGGAGGTACACTATCAGCGGGGCTACCGGCTGGAGCAGATGAAAGCCCTTCTTTTGCAGGCGGGACTGGAATTTCTGGAAGCGCTGGATGGGGATACCCACGGAGAGGTGACGGAGGAGAGCGAGCGGATCTACGTGGTGGCGAGAAAGGGCGTAGAGACTGCCGCGAATCAGACTGTCGTTCTGGATGCGGATATATAAATATTGACTGTTATTATAAAAAGCGAGGGAAAGAGATGGGAACTTTTCAGGGAGATTATATGGTGCGGGCTACTGCGGCTGATGCGCAGATCCGCGCTTTTGCGGTGACATCGAAGGACTTGACGGAAGAAGCGAGGGCGGCTCATAACGCGAGCCCCGTGGTGACGGCGGCGCTTGGCCGGCTTATGACAGGTGCGCTGATGATGGGCGGTATGCTCAAAGGAGAGAAGGACATTCTTACGCTGCAGATCAGAGGTGCGGGACCAGTGCACGGCATTACGGCGACGGCGGACGCTTCGGGCCGCGTGAAGGGCTATGCCGACAATCCGCAGGCGATGATGCCGCCGAACAGCGCCGGAAAGCTGGACGTGGGAGGCGTGATCGGCGCGGGCGTTCTGCATGTCATGAAAGATATGGGACTAAAGGAGCCATACGCTTCCACGGTTACCTTGCAGACAGGAGAAATCGCGGATGATCTGACTTATTATTTCGCGGCTTCCGAGCAGATACCCTCTGTCGTGGCGCTGGGCGTTTTGATGAACCGGGATAATACGGTGCGGCAGGCGGGTGGTTTTATCGTACAGTTGATGCCGTTTACCTCCGAAGAGGTGATTAGCCGTCTGGAAGAGAAGCTGACTAAAATAACATCCGTGACGGAACTGCTGGAGACGGGAAAGACACCGGAAGAGATTCTGGAGAACGTGCTTGGAGAGTTCGGTCTGGAGATTACAGACAGAGTGCCGGTGTGCTTCCACTGCGACTGCTGCAGGGAGCGGGTGGAGAAAGTGCTCTTAAGTCTTGGGGAAAAAGATATGCGGGAACTGATTGACGAGGGGAAAGAGGTGGAACTGCACTGCCATTTCTGTAACAAAAGCTACACCTTTTCCGTGGAGGAAGTGGAAGGTCTGCTGAAAGCGGGGAACGGTGGAAAATTGTAAAAGCAATAAATTAAATCACGATTAGATATTTAAAAATAAAAGCAAAACCAGACGGATAACAGAATATCTGGCGAATGAAAGCGTGAAGGAGAATGAATATAAAAATCACCCGTCATTTTATTCTGTACACGGATAGAACCCTTGTAAAATGGGAAAAGTAGGTGCATGGGAAGAAGCCTGTGAGAACCGATGGGAGAAGTGGAAGAGACGTAAAATAACGGGATGTATTGAAATGAGAGAGGAAAAGGAAGGGACGGATAAAAGCAGCGCCTGCCGGATCGGGAGGATGCGGAGGGATTTGAAAACAGTTAGTGAGGAATAGAATCCCGTCAGTTGACGGTACGGACAGGAAAAGGACAGAAGTAATAAAGTTAAAGCAGGATTTAGCATAAGAAAGAGAGCGGCATTTTGGCGGCTCTGTCTGTTATAACAAATAATGGGAAAGAACAAAAAAGGAAGAGGGCTTACGGGATATGAAACATGGATTTATAAAGGCAGCGGCTGTGACGCCGAAAATCAAGGTGGCTGATCCGCGTTATAATGCGAAAGAGATTGGTAAGGAAATCGAGGAGGCGGTGCGGCGCGGCGCCAGACTGATTGTTTTTCCGGAGCTGTGTCTCACCGGTTATACATGCGGCGATCTCTTTTTGCAGGAGATTCTGCTGACACAGACCATGGAGGCGCTGGGCGAGGTGAAAACGGCTACGGAGGACAGTGACGCGCTTGTATTTGTAGGGCTGCCGCTGGTTCGGGGCCATAAGCTGTACAATGTGGCGGCCGTTTTGCAGGACGGGGAAATTCTCGCTTTTATTCCGAAGAGACACATTCCTTCCTATGCGGAGTTTTATGAGGGACGGCATTTTGCGCCGGGAAATGACCGGCCGGAACCTTTTTTGTACGAAGAAAAGGAAATTCCTTTCGGAACGGATATTCTTTTTCAGGTAGATGCGGTGCGGGGGCTTACTGTGGGCTGCGAGATCTGTGAGGATATCTGGGCGCCGGAATCTCCGGCCACAGCCCATGCGCTGGCGGGCGCGACAGTGATTGTCAATCTTTCTGCCTCTAATGAGACGGTTGGGAAGGATGCCTACCGTGAAATGCTTGTGAAATCTGCCAGCGCCAGACAGATCGCGGCATACGTTTACAGCTCTGCGGGAGAAGGGGAGTCTACGCAGGATCTGGTTTTCGGCGGTCATAATATCATAGCGGAGAACGGCAGGATACTGGCACAGGCTAAGCGGTTTGAAACAGGCGCTGTCTATGCGGATCTGGATATCCACAGGCTTGCCCACGAGCGGCGCAGAATGAACACTTATCAGGGAGAGAACCTGCGGGAACATAAGATTCTGCCCGTGCATATGGAGGAGGAAGAGACGTTACTGGAAAGACGGTTCCCGGCCAGACCGTTCGTGCCGGATCAGGCCAGGGAGCGGGAAATGCGCTGTAATGAGATTCTGTCCATCCAGTCCTGCGGCTTGAAAAAACGATATGAGCATACCGGCTGTCAGTCTGCGGTGCTGGGGATTTCCGGCGGTCTGGATTCTACCCTTGCGCTTTTGGTGACGGTGAGGGCATTTGATATGCTGGGCATTTCCAGAGACAAAATAACATCTGTTACCATGCCTTGCTTTGGCACCACGGACAGAACTTACGATAACGCCTGCAAACTGGCGCGTCTGTTGGGAACCACGCTGCGGGAGGTGGATATCAGGGAGGCGGTGAACGTGCATTTCCGGGATATCGGCCAAAGCGTCGATTGTCACGACGTGACCTATGAGAACGGGCAGGCGAGAGAGCGGACGCAGGTGCTGATGGATATTGCCAACCAGACGGGCGGTCTGGTCATTGGCACGGGGGATATGTCGGAGCTTGCCCTTGGCTGGGCGACCTACAACGGGGATCATATGGCGATGTACGGCGTGAACGCGGGTGTGCCAAAGACTCTGGTAAGACATCTTGTGCGCTATTATGCGGATACCTGCGGCGATGAGGGGCTGCATACAATTTTGCTGGATATTCTGGATACGCCTGTGAGTCCCGAGCTTCTGCCGCCCGTGGACGGTGTGATTTCCCAGAAGACCGAAGATCTGGTAGGACCTTATGAACTGCACGACTTCTTCTTATATTATATGCTGCGCTGTGGCTTTGCGCCTGCGAAGGTTTACCGGGTAGCGCGTATGGCCTTTGCGGGTATTTATGACGATAGTGTCATTTTGAAATGGTTAAAAATTTTTTATCAGCGGTTTTTTGCACAGCAGTTCAAGCGTTCCTGTCTGCCAGACGGCCCGAAGGTGGGCAGTGTGGCGCTATCACCCAGAGGGGATCTGCGGATGCCTTCGGACGCCAGCGCGGCGGTCTGGCTGGCGCAGCTTGAGGAGCTGTAAGCTGTCGGGAATTGCTTCAAACGGGTTTCGCTGGCGAAACCAGGGCTGCTGTGTCTGGACGTTTTTTTCTTTTTTCTCTTGACAGGATGACAAAGAATGGTGTATGATAAATTCTATAAGAGTAATCAATGAACCGTGCATTCGCACATTCAGGCAAAATCTGCCGCTTACTCAAAACTACCAATCAAATAGCGGCAGAAGCGAAAGCCGGGAATGTACGTGTTATTATATTGTGATAGTATGAAACCATAGCCTGCCTTCTGCCGGAGCAAAAAGGAGGACAAGACTATGGAACACAGGAAATTGGAAAGAGAGGACAGCTTCATGGTGATTGAGGGAGGAAAATCCCACACGTCGGCAGAGGCGGGAAAACCGTTGGACGACAGGGTATATACCATCAGAGACATTGAGGCGCTGCCGGAGGGAGAGCGGGCTGAACTGATTGACGGAAAAATGTATATGATGGCTACGCCTACACTGACACATCAGGAACTTGTGGGCTGGCTGCATTTTAAAATCCGATTGTATATTATGGAAAAAGGCGGACCATGTCGGGTGATCCTGTCGCCTTTTGCGGTCTATATCAAGAATGATGAGCAAAACTACGTGGAGCCGGATGTCCTGGTAATCTGCGACAGGGATAAGCTGGATGAGAAGGGGTGCCACGGTGCACCGGACTGGGCGGTGGAGATCGTCTCACCGTCGAGTAAAACGATGGACTATATCAGGAAACGGTCTCTGTACGAGGCGGCGGGAGTGAGGGAGTACTGGATTGTCGATCCGAAGGAGAGACAGGTTATGGTGTACAACTTTGAGCGTGGCGATTTTAAGCAGTATGATTTTTCCGAACCGGTGAAGGCGGGCATTTATGAGGACTTGTTTCTCGATTTCAATGAGGTGGCGTGAATCGGGACTGTCATGTCAGGCGGCAATGGGTCTTGCTTTTGTGTAAATTTATGACGGAAGTGTCACTTCGAGGATGCGGGAGGCGGATTGCAGAACAGGGTTTAGCGGCCGGGGCAGTTAAAATGCTCCGGCCGCCTGCACTTTTTATGCGGTCTGTCAATGTTCCGGCTGTCCGGGAAACGGTTCCTGTTACTCGATATCGGTTTCACCCTGATTCTCCAGCGCTTTGTTGAGGGAGCTGGTAATGGCGTCTAAAAGGATCATGGAAGTGTACTTGCTGTCGTCGGGATATGTAATTCCTTCCAGACTCTGGCTTGTGATGATCTGGTCGGCAAGATCCTCGAAGGAAGGCTGGATCAGAGGATACATGGTGGTGACAGCCTCATCCAGATTTACCAGCCGGATGGCGTTGATGTTCTTCTCGTCCACGGTCACTTCGATCTCCACGACATTGTCGTTTAAGATCAGCGAGGTTGTATATACGCCGGGCACATAGGTGTCGTTTACGGGCTGCGTTACGGTGGACATGGTTTCCTGCTTCTTTTCTTTGGGTAAAAACATAATGATAAGCAGGATAATAAAAAGAATACCGAGAGCAGCGAAAATGCCGGTATATATTAACTCTTTTACATGAAGTACGACAATTTTGGTTTTAGAACTCATACAGATAATCCCCACAGTGATTCTTTTTTTACAGTTTATGTGGGTGGGGATGGGTTTATGCGTGGAAACAGGATGAAGCGATCTGAGAGAGCATCAGGCTTGACAAAAGACGAATAAAACTGATATGATGGTACCGGACAAGGGCGTTCTTACAGGGATAGAGCGCTCTTTTTTGCGCGATGATCCCCTTTCTTACGGGCAATGTGAACGAGAAATACGAAGCGTTACGAGTCTGCTTATTCAAAGGGAACACAGTGGAGAAGGAAAGGCAGGTATTGCATGAGAAAGAAGTATGGCAGAGAAGACATCATCAAGTTGGTTGATGAGGAGGATGTGGAGTTTATCAGACTCCAATTTACGGATATTTCCGGCAATCTGAAAAATCTGGCGGTCACGGCGGGGCAGCTTGAGAAAGCGCTTGATAATAAATGCATGTTTGACGCGTCTTCCATTGAGGGGTTTGCAGGCGTGGAGGAGTCGGACATGTATCTGCACCCGGATTACAGCACGCTGGAAATCTTTCCGTGGAGACCGCAGCAGGGGAAGGTGGCCAGACTGATCTGTGATGTGTACCGTCCTGATGAAACGCCTTTTGCCGGAGACCCGCGCTATGTCTTGAAGCGGGCGATTCAGGAGGCGGAGGAGATGGGATTTACGTTCAGGGTGGGGGCGGAGTGCGAGTTTTTCCTGTTCCATCTGGATGAAAACGGAATGCCGACCACACTGACCCACGAAAAGGCGGGCTACTTTGACGTCGGACCGGTGGATTTCGGGGAAAATGCGAGACGGGACATGGTGCTTACGCTGGAGGAGATGGGATTTGTGGTGGAGGCATCCCACCATGATGTGGCCCCGGCCCAGCATGAAATCAGCTTCCGTTATGATGAGGCGCTGGCTACGGCGGACAATATTATGACGTTTAAGCTGGCTGTCAGAACCATTGCAAAAAGGCATGGACTTCATGCCAGTTTTATGCCAAAGCCCAAATTCGGTGTGAACGGTTCCGGTATGCATATCAATATGTCGCTTTTGAAAGACGGTAAAAATATTTTCGCGGATGAAAAGGGCGCGCACGGCCTCAGCTGCGATGCATACGCCTTTCTGGGAGGCGTTATGGAGCATATGCGGGGCATGACGGCGATTATGAATCCGATAGTCAATTCTTACAAAAGGCTTGTGCCGGGTTTCGAGGCGCCGGTGTACATTACGTGGAGCGCTACGAACCGAAGCCCGCTGATCCGTATTCCGGCTGCTGCGGGTGATGCGGTGCGGCTGGAGCTGCGAAGCCCTGATCCGGCAGCCAACCCTTATCTGGCGCTGGCGGCTGTCCTGCGGGCAGGGATCGACGGGATGAAGAGGCAGGCGGCTGTGCCGGAGAGCGTGGACTGTAATATTTTCCGGATGAGTGAAGAGGAGCGGAGCAGGCGGAAGCTGGAAGAGCTGCCGGGGACGCTGGCGGAAGCGGTTGCCTGTATGGAGAAGGACGCGTTTATGAGAAAGACACTGGGAGATCATGTGTTTGAAAAGTATATTGCGCTGAAAAAGGAAGAGTGGAACCGTTACCGCAGTCAGGTTACGGATTGGGAGATTAATGAGTATCTGAATCAGATTTAGTCTTTGACGGAGGGGGTGAGCGTGTGTTTCACATCATAGTGGTTCTGCCAAAGCCCGGGGACGCCAAAGGCATCCGTAACTTACTGATGAAAAACGGATTTTCGGTAGACGGTGTGTGCACCACAGGCGCGCAGGCCCTTAGCCGGATGGACGATTTTGGTGACGGTCTGGTGATCTGCAGCTACCGGATGTCCGACATGATGTATCATGAACTGCGCGCCTGCCTTCCGAAAGGGTTTGAGATGCTGCTGCTCGCTTCCGCGAATGTGCTGCAAGAATGCGATTTGCGCGGTGTGATGAGCCTTGCCATGCCGCTCAAGGTGCATGACCTGATTAATACGGTGGATATGATGGGGCAGGCAATCGAGCGGAAAAGACGCAGGGAAAGGCAGCGCCCCAGAGAGCGCAGCGCGCAGGAGGAAGGATTGATCAGGGAAGCGAAGGCGCTTTTGATGAACCGGAATCATATGACCGAGGAGGAGGCGCACCGTTATCTGCAAAAATGCAGTATGGACAGCGGCACGAATCTGGTGGAGGAGGCGCAGATGGTTCTTGCCATGATGCGGCCGTAACAGTTGGGAAGCGGGATGGATGCTGGCCGTGAGTAACAGTTTGGCCTGACACGAAAGGGAACCCAGACCGCAGTATGGCATTTTTGCGGGAATGGATGTATACTGGAAAATAACTGAAATTGTGCAGGAGCACCACGGATATTGCGATGGCGGACAAATCCGTCTGTCGCAGGGCGGTTGGGATTTTTGCGACGGCCGCCGCATGGATGCTCCGGAATGGAGAGAAACATGAAATTCACGAAGATGCAGGGCTGTGGCAACGATTATGTCTATGTGGACGGCAGCCGCGAGCAGATACCACAGGAGGAGAAACCGGAGCTGGTGCGCAAGCTGAGCGACAGGCATTTCGGCATCGGCGGGGACGGGGTGATCTTTATCAACCCTTCCGACGAGGCGGATTTTGAGATGGAGATGTATAATGCGGACGGCAGCAGGTCAGAAATGTGCGGCAACGGCGTCCGCTGTGTGGGAAAATTCGTCTATGATAAAGGACTTACTGACAAAACCGACATCACTGTCATAAGTGCCGGGAGCATAAAGTACCTGACCCTTCTGGTAAAAGAAGGAAAGGTGGAGCAGGTGAAGGTCAATATGGGCGCGCCGGAGCTTAGGGCGGCGCTGGTGCCGGTAATCAGCGATAAGGAGCGCGTGATTGACGAACCTGTCCGCGTGAGAGGAAAGGACTATAAAATGACATGTGTGTCAATGGGGAATCCGCACGCGATTGTTTTTATGGATGGGGTGGAAGATCTTGCGATAGAGGAGATCGGGCCTTATTTTGAGGAACACGAGCGTTTCCCCAAGCGGACCAATACGGAGTTTGTGGAGGTTATTGATCGGAATACCGTGCGTATGCGGGTCTGGGAGCGCGGTACGGGGGAGACTCTTGCCTGCGGCACGGGCGCCTGTGCGGTGGTGGCCGCCTGTGTTTTAAACGGTCTGACGGAGGAGACGGTCACGGTTCAACTTCCGGGCGGCGATCTTTCCATCGTCTGGGACAGGGAGGCGGATCTGATCTGCATGACGGGGCCGGCGGTTACGGTTTTTGACGGAGAGATATAGATGTACTCTATATGTACTCTGGGAGTACATATAGAAGAAAAGGGCGGCCCGCGAGGAAAAAGGGCGTCTGTATAACAGCAAAAGGAAGGATCTGACAAGTATGGTAAAAGTAAATGACAATTATCTGAAATTACCCGGAAGCTATCTGTTCTCCACCATCGGGAAAAAGGTGAACGCTTACACGGCGGCTCATCCGGACAAGAAGATTATCAGGCTGGGAATCGGCGATGTGACAAGGCCGCTTACGCCGGCGGTGATCAGCGCGCTTCACGGGGCTGTGGATGAGATGGCGGACGAGAAGACGTTTCGCGGCTACGCGCCGGACTTGGGCTACGAATTTTTGAGAAATGCGATTGCGGAGAATGATTATAAAGCCAGAGGCTGTCAGATTGAGGCGGATGAGATTTTCGTCTCCGACGGGGCGAAGTGCGATTCCGGCAACATACAGGAGATTTTTGCCACAGACAATAAGATTGCGGTCTGTGATCCCGTCTATCCGGTGTATGTGGACACCAACGTGATGGCGGGCAGGACAGGCTCCTATGATGAGAGCACAGGGAACTGGAGCGATGTGATCTACATGCCTTGCACGGCGGAGAACGGCTTTGCGCCGGAACTGCCAAAGACGGTGCCGGATCTGATTTACCTGTGCTTCCCGAACAATCCGACAGGTTCCACCATCACGAGGGCACAACTGCAGGAGTGGGTGGATTATGCCAACAAAAACGGTTCTGTCATCATCTATGACGCGGCCTATGAGGCGTACATTTCCGAGGCTGACGTGCCCCATAGTATTTATGAGTGCGAGGGGGCGAAAACCTGCGCTATCGAACTGCGTTCCTTCTCCAAAAACGCGGGCTTTACCGGCGTGCGTCTGGGCTTTACCGTGGTTCCCAGGGAACTGAAAGCTGGGGATGTGGCGATTCACGGACTTTGGGCAAGGCGGCATGGCACGAAGTACAACGGCGCGCCCTACATGATCCAGAGGGCGGGCGAGGCAGTCTACAGCGAGGCCGGCAAAAGAGAGACGAAGGAGCTGGTTGCCTACTACATGAAGAATGCGGCCTATATTCTGGACGGGCTTAAAGGCGCGGGCTTTTCGGTTTCCGGCGGCGTCAATGCGCCTTATATCTGGCTGAAAGCGCCGGATGGTATGACGAGCTGGGCGTTCTTTGACTATCTTCTGGAGACGGCAAATGTGGTGGGTACGCCGGGATCGGGCTTTGGGCCGGGCGGCGAGACGTATTTCAGGCTGACGGCATTTGGAAGTTATGAGAATACCGTGGAAGCGGTGGATCGGATTAAGAGGCTGGGGGCGTAGGACATGGACATCTATTTGCTGCGGCATGGGGAGACGGACTGGAATAAAAAACGGCTTTTGCAGGGCCATACGGACATTCCGCTGAACGAGAGAGGAAGAGCGCAGGTGGACGACACGGTGTGCAGGCTGCGCGCGCTTGGCGTGCGGATGGATGTCATCGTTTCCAGTCCTCTGAAAAGAGCGCGCGAAACCGCGGAGATTGCAGCGGGCAGGCTGGATTATCCGAAAGAGAAGATTGTCGTGGAAGAGCTTCTGATTGAGCGCGGCTTTGGCGAGGGAGAAGGAATGTCTCTGGAAGAGATGAAGGAGCGGTATCCCGCAAGCGACTGTCCGGGGATGGAGTCCGGAGAGGAGCTGATCAGGCGCGCGGGAAAGGCGTTTCAAAAGATAACAGGTGATTTTTCTGATGCGGAGCAGATGCTTCTGACGGCCCACGGGGCGGTCTTGTTTGCGCTGTTAGAGGCAGCTTCCGGGGAACCGGTTCCTTATACAGGACGGGCAGCCTGCATCGCGCAGGGCAGTATTTACCGGATTCGAAAAGAAAACGGCGTGATTTCCTTTGCCGGATATGATGGGGAGACAGGTGGATTTACACAGATGGATGCGGAGGCGATTGGCCGGTCTGCAAAAATATATTTGTGAAAAGAAAGTGCTTGCACATTGGAAAGAATTATGTTATACATGTATACAAAGACGTAGAGACGGTCTCCTGTTTTCGGGAAAGCCATCTACAGAGTAAATGCAGAGAAGGAGACTCACCCTGAGGGAAGCGACAGGAATACGGCGTCACCGACTGAGAGCGCTGTTTGTGAAAGACAGGGACGGGAACACTCCGGAGCAGACTGCCTGAATTTTACGGTATCGTGTCATAGAGGAGAAATCTAAAATTACACAGATGTCAATGACATGAATGTCATAAATAAGACCAGGGCAGTACGTGACACGCGTTAAGTGCTTGAGTGGGTAAGGCGAATCACATCTTGATGGAGATGACGGCTTATCAATGCGGGTGGTACCGCGGATAATGAAAAATATCCGTCCCGGGATGCAGAAATGTGTTCCGGGTTTTCTTTTATTTCGGGACACCAAAATGTACGCTCAGAGTTTCTTTGTGCCTGATTTGAGATTCCGGGAGTACATCAAAAAGGAAAGGACAGATACCATGACAAACAAAAACATGTACAGAGAAGTAACTTTAAGGGAAATCAGCGAGGGCGATATCGGCAGGGAGCTGCGCGTGGCGGGCTGGATCGAGAATATCAGGGATCACGGCGGCGTTTCCTTTGTGGATCTGCGGGATATGTACGGTGTGCTGCAGGTAGTGATGCGGGAGAGCTCACTTTTGGAGGGACTGTCCAGGGAGATGTGCGTTTCCGTTGAGGGTCTGATCGAGAAGCGCGATGAGGAGACTTACAATCCCCGGATTCCCACAGGCACAATCGAGCTGGAGGCCCGCAAGGTGGATGTGCTTGGCAGAGTTTACAGACAGCTTCCCTTCGAGATTATGACTTCAAAGGAGACGAGAGAGGAAGTGCGTCTGAAATACCGTTATCTGGATCTGCGTAACCAGAAGGTGAAGGACAACATTATTTTCCGCTCTCAGGTGATTGCTTATCTGCGGGAAAAGATGACGGAACTTGGTTTTCTGGAAATCCAGACGCCGATCCTTTGCGCATCCTCTCCGGAGGGCGCAAGAGATTATATCGTGCCTTCGAGAAAATATAAGGGTAAGTTTTACGCCCTGCCGCAGGCGCCCCAGCAGTACAAGCAGCTTTTGATGGTGTCGGGATTTGACAAGTATTTCCAGATTGCCCCCTGTTTCCGGGACGAGGACGCGAGGGCGGACCGCTCGCCGGGTGAATTTTACCAGTTGGATTTCGAGATGAGCTTCGCGACGCAGGAGGATGTGTTTGCGGTGGGCGAGGAGGTATTATCTGCCGTGTTTGAGAAGTTTGCGCCGAAAGGGGCGGCTGTGACCAAAGCGCCTTACCCGGTTATCAGCTATAGACAGGCGATGCTGGAGTTTGGCACGGATAAGCCGGACTTAAGAAACCCGCTGCGGATTATAGATCTGACAGACTTTTTCCAGACATGTACCTTCAAGCCCTTTCAGGGCAGGACGGTCCGTGCCATCAGGGTACAAGCGCAGATGTCGAAGGGCTTCCATGAAAAACTGCTTAAGTTTGCAACAGACATGGGCATGGGTGGCCTCGGCTATCTGGAGGTGGCGGAGGACTTAAGCTACAAGGGGCCGATTGACAAGTTTATCCCGGAGGAGAAAAAGGGAGAACTTTGCGGTCTGGCGAACCTTGCGGCCGGCGACACGATTTTCTTTATCGCAGACAGAGAGGAGCGGGCGGCCTTCTATGCGGGCCAGCTTCGCACGGAGCTGGGAAAGAAGCTGGATTTGCTGGAAAAAAATGCGTATCGGTTCTGCTATATCAACGATTTCCCTATGTTTGAGCGGGATCCGGAGACAAAGCAGATCGGATTTACCCACAATCCTTTTTCCATGCCGCAGGGCGGTCTGGAGGCGCTTGACACGATGGATCCGCTGGAAGTGCTGGCGTATCAGTACGACATTGTCTGCAACGGCGTGGAGCTCTCCTCCGGCGCGGTGCGAAACCACGACATGGATATCATGGAGAAAGCCTTTGCCATCGCAGGCTATGACGGGGAGACTTTACAGAGCAGGTTTGGCGCGCTGTACAATGCCTTCCAGTTCGGTGCGCCACCACACGCAGGCATGGCACCCGGCATTGACCGCATGATCATGCTGCTAAGGAATGAAGAGAACATCAGGGAAGTAATCGCCTTTCCCATGAGCGGTTCCGCGCAGGATCTGATGTGCGGCGCGCCGGGAGATGTGACGGAGCAGCAGCTTAGAGAGGTGCATATCAAAGTGAGGGCGTAGGACAAAACTTCGTTAAGCGCTGACACTTTAAAAGGGGCTCCTTGAGAAATGAATTTTCCTCTGTATGAAGCGTTACGGAGCAGCAGACCAAATATGAACTCGCGGATAGGAGAAAAGATTGAAAATTAAAATTTTCAATCGCGGGATTTGTGTCTGCGCATTGCTTGACACAAACCCGGTTATGCGCAAAAAATGCGCAGAGATGGAGAAAAATATGGCAAATATGATAAGCGACGAGACAATAGAATATGTAGGAATTCTCGCAAAACTGGAATTGTCTGCAGAAGAGAAGGAGCAGGCCAAGTCGGATATGGGACGGATGCTCGACTACATCGACAAGTTGGGGGAACTCGACACCACGGACGTGGAGCCGGTGTCCCATGTATTTCCGGTGGAGAATGTGTTCCGGGAGGATGTGGTGATTAACGGCGATGAAAGAGAACGGCTGTTATCCAACGCGCCGCAGGAGAAGGACGGGATGTTTGTGGTGCCGCGGACATTTGAATAAACGATGATCAGGGTGTGAGCCAGAAAGGGAAAGTGCGACATGAACATTGCAAATATGACTGCAACACAACTCGCTGCGGCAATCAGAGCGGGCGAAACCACCGCGGTAGAGGCCGCGGAGGCAGTGCTTGCGCAGATTGAAAAAGAAGATAAAAAATACAACTGTTATGTCACTGTGGATCGTAACGGCGCACTGGCGCAGGCGAAGGCGGTGCAGGAAAAAATCGAAGCAGGGGAGCTTTCCGGTCCGTTAGCGGGCGTGCCGGTGGCGGTGAAGGACAATATCTGCACGGAAGGGCTGCTCACCACCTGCTCTTCTAAAATCCTGCATAACTTTGTGCCCGCCTACACGGCGGAGGCCGTGAAAAATCTGCAAAGGGCGGGGGCGGTGATTCTGGGAAAGACCAACATGGACGAGTTTGCCATGGGTTCCACCACGGAAACATCCGCCTACGGGCCGACGAGGAATCCGAGAAATACGGCGCATGTGCCGGGCGGCTCTTCGGGCGGCTCCGCGGCGGCGGTGGCGGCAGGGGAGTGTATATATGCCATCGGCTCCGACACGGGTGGCTCCATCAGACAGCCTGCCTCCTACTGCGGGGTGGTGGGAATGAAACCCACCTACGGCACGGTTTCCCGCTACGGGCTGATTGCCTATGGCTCTTCTTTGGATCAGATCGGTCCGCTGACGAAGGATGTGGAGGACTGCGCGGCGGTGCTGGAGACGCTTGCTTCCCACGATCCGAAGGACTCCACCTCCGTTTCCAGAGCGGACACGGATTTTACGACGGCGCTGACGCGGGACGTGGAAGGACTGCGCATCGGCATTCCCAATGATTATCTGGGAGAGGGACTTGACGGCGAGGTGCGGACGGCTGTCTTGCAGGCAGCGGAAGTTCTGGAGAAAAAGGGCGCGTCGGTGGAGCGGTTCGATTTAAGTCTGGTGGAATACGCAATTCCGGCCTACTACACCATCGCGGCGGCGGAGGCCAGCTCCAATCTGGAGCGGTTCGACGGCATCAGGTACGGCTACCGTACCGAAGCCTTTGAGGGACTTCACGGCATGTATAAAAAATCCCGCTCCGAAGGCTTTGGAGAGGAGGTAAAACGCCGCATTATGCTTGGCTCCTTTGTCCTGAGCTCCGGCTACTATGACGCGTATTACCTGAAGGCGTTGAAGGTGAAGGCGCTGATTAAGAAAGCCTTCGATGCGGCCTTTGCCAAATATGACCTGATCCTCGGTCCTGTTGCGCCCACTACCGCGCCGGAGCTGGGGGAGAGTCTGGCGGATCCGATACGGATGTATCTGGGCGACATTTACACCATTGCGGTGAATCTGGCGGGACTGCCTGGCATCAGTGTTCCCTGCGGCGAGGACAGCAGAGGGCTTCCCATCGGCTTACAGCTCATTGGGGACTGCTTTCAGGAGAAGACGCTGCTTCGGGCCGCGTACACTTACGAACAGGAGGTGAGAGAGCATGAGCAAACAGTATGAAACGGTGATCGGCCTGGAGGTTCATGTGGAGCTGGCCACGAAGACAAAAATATTCTGCGGGTGTTCCACCGCTTTCGGGGCGGCGCCAAACACCCAGACCTGTCCCGTCTGCACGGGAATGCCGGGTTCCCTGCCGGTGCTGAACAGACAGGTTCTGGAATATGCCATAGCGGTGGGACTTGCGACCAACTGCGATATCACGCGTTATTCGAAATTTGACAGAAAAAACTATTTTTATCCGGATAATCCGCAGAACTATCAGATTTCCCAGCTCTATCTGCCCATATGCCAAAACGGCGGTGTGGAGATTGAGACGCAGCAGGGCGGCAGGAAGATCGTGGGGATCCATGAGATCCATATGGAGGAGGACGCGGGAAAACTGATCCATGACGAGTGGGAGGACTGCAGTCTGGTGGATTATAACCGCTCCGGCGTGCCGCTTATTGAGATCGTGTCGGAGCCGGACATGCGAAGCGCAGAGGAAGTGATCGCCTATATGGAGAAGCTGCGTCAGGTGATACAGTATCTGGGCGCTTCGGACTGTAAGCTGCAGGAGGGCTCCATGCGTGCGGACGTGAACCTTTCCGTGAGGGAAGCGGGGGCGGAAACATTCGGCACAAGGACGGAAATGAAGAACCTGAACAGCTTCAAGGCCATTACAAGAGCCATTGCGGGAGAAACGGCGCGGCAGATCGACCTGATTGAGGCGGGGGAGCGCGTGGTGCAGGAGACCAGAAGATGGGACGACGCGAAGGGAGAGTCCTACGCCATGCGGAGCAAGGAGGATGCGCAGGATTACCGCTATTTCCCCGATCCCGATCTGACGCCGATCCGCGTCAGTGAAGAAATGTTACAGGAAATCCGGGAAAGACAGCCGGAGTTTCGCACGGAGAAGATGGCCCGTTACCGCGAAGAATTTGACATTCCGGATTATGATATCGACATCATCACGGGGGAGAAACCGCTGGCGGATCTGTTCGAGGCGGCTGTGGCGCTGGGGGCGCAGCCTAAGAAAGTGTCCAACTGGATTATGGGAGAAACCCTGCGCCTGATGAAGGAACGGGAAGTGGACGCCGCCGACCTGCGCTTCTCGCCGGAACATCTGGCGAAACTGATTGCCCTTACAGAGACGAAGCAGATTAACAGCTCGGTGGCCAAGGAAGTCTTCGAGGTGATGTTTGAGGAAAATACGGATCCCGAACAGTATGTGGAGGAGAAGGGATTGAAGACCGTCAACGACGAGGGCGCCTTGAAGAAAGCTGCAGAGGAAGTGATCGCAGCGAACCCCCGGTCCGTGGAGGATTATCGGAACGGCAAGGAGAAGGCCATCGGTTTCCTTGTGGGGCAGACCATGAAGGCAATGAAAGGGAAGGCCGACCCCGGGGCGGTGAACCGGTTGTTGCGGGAGTTTTTACAAAAGTGACATGCATGTTGTTTTTATGAAAAACATAACAAAGATGACAGATATTGTAAAATGAGAATATGTCAGCAAACCGGACGCGCCAGAGCAGATAGATCAGCTTCTGGCGCAATGTTTATGCAGGAATATTTCAGATGATAAAAGGACATTGATTTATGTTCAGGCGTTATCCTCGAATAAATAGTCCAGAAATTGGAGTGTGATCTTTGGATTTTCCACCGAAACCGGAATCCCGATCACGATTTCCGAGGGATATCCCTGAAAGGTGTAACCGCGTTCTGCAATGTAATCGTAGTAGCCGGAACCGGCCAGCCGGTTTCCTGCCTGCGGTATACGGATGCCCACAGCCACGGGTTTTTCCATGGCGGAGGGATCGCTGTGATCGATTACGCTGTTGTAAACGGCTTCCTGCGCGGCTTCCATTTCTTCGAGCGTGTCGCCCGTATCTGCATCAAAGGCGGCGCCCTCCGTGTAGTAGAGCAGATCGGCGTAGGGAGCCAGTTCCTCTGCTGTAAAAGCGGCAGTCAGGTCATAGAAGTAATCGAGACGTGCATAGCCTTCAAAAGTTTCCGTGTCTGCCACAATGGCGTGAATATCTCCGGCGTGCATCATGGCTGCCATTTTCTGACGGCTGGCCACCTCATACTGGTCCCCGCCGTCGGCTGAGATTGAGATGGAAGTGTCAATATTTGCCTGATAAGCCTCCGTGTCTATGCCCGCATAATCCATGAATCCCTCGTTCCAGAAACTGGCGGCAGCGGCGTTGTCCCCGTAGGTGTCCGCATTTATTAAAACCGCATAGAAAGCGGTGGGTTTGCTGGAGCGATAGGCGTTGATGAAACTTATGACAAAGACAATCACGATAACTGCCGCTATGGTATGTACTTTATAGTAATCCCAGAAATAGGCGAGCTTTTCTTTCGGCGTCATGGTTGCAAACGCCTTTCTCTGCTGTTCCCTGATCTCTTCAATGACTGAATTTTGTGATGACATTATGCATTCCTTTCTTCCCGCGGATCAAGATCAAAAAATTCATTCTTATCAGTTCCTCATGTGTTATAATAAACGCAGACTGCGAAGATTGCAGCACCTGACAGTATGCTTTTATGATAAATATTTTGGATATGGTTGTCAATGAAGGGAAGATGTCGTTTGTGTGAAATTTTTATAAACAGCGGAAGTATGAATATTCATTAAAAGATTGACGGGTTTTTGCGTAAAGAATATAATAGGGTATAAATGCGGGACTTGGGAGGCTGCTATGGCGAGAACAATAGGAATCGGGATTCAGGATTTTGGAGAAATAATAAAAAATAAGTGCTTTTATGTGGATAAGACAGCTTTTATCAAGGAATGGTGGGAAAACATGGATAGTGTTACCCTGATTACCAGACCGCGCCGCTTCGGAAAAACCCTGGCCATGAGCATGACGGAACAGTTTTTTTCGGTCAAATATGCGGGAAGGGGCGGCTTATTTGAAGGACTTTTCATCTGGCAGGAGGAAAAGTACCGCGCCATGCAGGGGACATATCCCGTGATCAGCCTTTCCTTTGCGAATATTAAGGAGAACAATTATAAAGATACGCGGGATAAGATCGTACAGCTTCTTGCCCGCGAATACGCAAGATGCGCGTTTTTGCTGGAAGGAGACTGCCTGAACGGGCAGGAAAAGGATCTGTTTCTCAGAAAGACGGCAGATATGGGGGATGTGGACGCGACGCTGGCGCTTCATCAGTTGTCGGAATTTCTGTATCGCTATTACCGGAAAAAGGTTATCATCCTGCTGGACGAATACGACACGCCCATGCAGGAGGCCTATGTCCATGGTTACTGGGAAGAGCTTGTGGCCTTTACCAGAAGCATGTTCAACGCAGCCTTTAAGACAAACCCGTGGCTGGAGAGAGCCATTATGACAGGGATCACCAGAGTCAGCAAGGAGTCCGTCTTTTCGGATCTGAACAATATAGAAGTGGTGACCACCACGTCAGGGAAATACGAAACGGCCTTCGGGTTTACGGAGGAGGAAGTGTTTGCGTCACTGGACGAATATGGAATGGACGGGGAAAAACAGCGCGTCAAATGGTGGTACGACGGTTTCATTTTCGGGGAAGCGAAGGATATTTACAATCCATGGTCAATCATAAATTTTCTGGATAAAAGAAAATTTACCACTTACTGGGCGAATACCAGCTCCAACAGTCTGGCCGGAAAACTGATCAGGGAGGGGAGCAGGGATGTGAAGGTGTCCTTCGAGAGCCTGATGAAAGGCGGACATCTTCTGGTTCCCATCGACGAGCAGATCGTCTACAACCAGCTTGACACGAACGAGTATGCGATCTGGAGCCTGTTCGTGGCGGGCGGTTATCTGAAAATACTGGACTATGAAAAGTATGAGGAAGACGAATTTACCGGGGAACCGAAATATGAACTGACGCTGACCAACCATGAAGTGGAGATCATGTTTAAAAACATGATCAGAGGCTGGTTTGCGGGGGATGTGTCAAACTATAATGCGTTTATCAAGGCGCTGCTTCTGGGGGACAGAAAAGCGATGAACCATTATATGAATAAGGTGGCACTCGCAACGTTTAGTTTCTTTGACGTTGGGAGCAGACCTTCCGCATATGCGGAACCGGAGCGGTTTTATCATGGATTTGTGCTTGGTCTTATGGTGGATCTGGCAAACAGGTATTCCATTACATCCAACCGTGAGAGCGGGTTTGGCAGGTATGATGTAATGCTGGAGCCCTTTGAGGAGAAAGACGACGCGATTATACTGGAGTTTAAGGTACGGGATCCGGAGGATGAGAAAAGCCTCGAAGACACCGTGCAGGCGGCGCTTTTACAGATAGAAGAGAAAAAATATGCGCAGACACTTATCGCGAAGGGGATTCCGGAGGAGAGGATCCGGAAGTACGGATTTGCGTTTGAGGGGAAAGAAGTGGTAATCGGGTAGCATATACAGCGGAGATGTAATACAGGGGAAAATATGCAGCTTTTGCCAATGGGTTGCAAAGAAGCATAGGACTATAGTATAATATGGTTCAATTAATGAAATGAATATGTGGTGTGTAGAGAAGGTACAAAAGAGGATGCTGGATCAGAGAAGATTTCTGGACAAATATCAGATTGAACAGATATTCGCAAAATCGGGTCTTGATTGGAATATGCTGGAGGAAATTTACAAAGATTATAGCGAAAAAGTATATCCGGTGCTGATGGAGTGTGCCGGTCAGGGAATTGCGGAATTGATGCAGAAAAAGGCGGATATACAGAAACAAAGGCCGGATTGGGGAAAAGATATCCATGTCATATATGGCCGGGCAAAAGAGCCGGAGCATGTTATTGAGAAGATTATCAGAAAAGTAGGAAACGAGGACAGTCAGAAGTATCGCAACATCAATGTTGATACCTATAGGAATATTATAAAAGATTTGATTGGCATACGGATGATTGTTATCAAAAAGGAAGGATGGAAAGAGGCGCATGAGTTGATATGTGCAGTTTTTCATGAATTTTACGATGATACGCCCAAAGCATATGTTTGTTATGGCGACAGAAAAATATTTGACGAGGAAAGTATTGATGTTGATTATACGGTAAAAGGATACCGGTCGCAGCATTATGTTATTCAATATAAAGAGAACTATGCGGAAATTCAGGTGCGGACGTTGGCGGAAGAGGTATACGGTGAGTTTGATCATCGGGTACGATATCCCTATTTTAAGGACAACAAGTTTTTAATCCGATATACAAATATGGTTTCAAGGGGTATTGCGGAGTTAGATGATATGATTTCGACCTGTATGCAGTTGGATGAAGGACTGCTGGGAGCATTAAGCCATAAATTTGAAGAAGATAAGTATGTTGATTGGGCAAAAGAACAGATTAGCCCTAACGATACTGCTAAGGCAGAACAGATCGAATTGCTCAGGAGTGGCAATGCAGAAGAGATTTTAAAAAGTAAGTTATTTTAAGGCTGTAGTCATAAATGCAATTACGGGGAGATAATGTACAATATGAGAATGCATGGAAACAATAACAGGAGAGTGGCACAGAAGCAGCGGAGGGAAGCCTTGCTGCGGGAGGGATTGTCAGGGAAGACGGTAAAAGAGACATTACCAAATACATGGTTTCCATGGACAGGGGAAGCGGAGGCAATGTATTTTAAGGAGGCTCGTGACTTTTTGCGGACTTCTTTGGCATACAATATTTTGTGCGAACATCAGGATGTGGCAGACAGAATGGATTGCCTGAAAGGGAAATGATGAATCAGAGTTATACTGAATTGATAAAAGAAATAGGAGAAAACGAATTTTTGTCCCGGTTTGCCGAACTTCAGAAACAGATGGAAGAATTTCTCATATCTTCCCATTATATTTCTGAGACAGCGGAAAAAGAAGACAATGTAGAATGCAATGACCGGATTTTGTATCATGTACTGCTGGACTATTATGCTGACATACGGCGGTTAAAAGAATTTCATGAGATCAAATATACAAAATCGGATAAAAATATTGCTTATTTAGCATATTGGATTCTCAAAAGAAAGCCGATCCAAATTAACAATTTGGTTGAAGAAGATAAAGATATTTTTATTAATGAAAGATTTGTCTGCTACATTGTTACATATGAATGCCTGCAACAAAAAAGAAAAAAATCAGGTTCGCCGAAGCTGGATGAGGATTCAGCAAAAAAGTATGATAAATACATTGATTTTCTGCTCTACTTTTTAAAATATCGGGAATGTAGTGCACAAATGATAGAGCTTCTGATAGAAACCTTCAAATTGGGGATTGTGTTTGGTGAGGCATAAGAGCCATAAAATGCATGGCACATGATAAAGAGTCATCTGCTTATTACTGCCGATGTAAAAGTCAGATGACATTTTTTATGTATCATATACGAGTTTGGGCAGTATATAAAGTTTTTAGAAAATACGCCGATAACTGTGATATAATAAATAATCACATTGTCTGAAAATGCCACGGAGGGTCAGGTTAGTTATCATGGAGGATACTGCTGGAACGGTCAAAAACAAATCTATGAGAAAATCACAGAAAAAGCAAATAGAAGATATGCTTGACCTGCTGGATCAGGCGCATACCGCAATCAAAAAGGCCGTGGAGACGGGAAACACAGAGATTGCGCTGACTTTGCTGGAGCAGGCGCAGGACTCGGCAATTCAGATTGGCGGGATGATTGAGGAATCCCTGGGAGAAGAGTTTGTCACAGTCAGGACCCTGGAGTCGTACTGTGAGCAGGTTTATCAGTCCTATGAAATGATCAGGCAGCAGCAGGTTGTCAATATAGGAAAGGTATATAAAAGCCTGCGCAGGGAACTCATCCGCATGGAAAACAGTGTAAAGAACGACATTCCGGTCAGGACGTGCGTGGTGTTTCTGCCCTATAAGGCCTCCATGTGGGACAGTCTGGAGAGTGTCTGGAAGGCAGCCGATGCAGATCCGGACTGTGATGCGTATGTCATACCGATTCCGTATTTTGATAAGAATCCCGATGGCAGTTTTCGAAAGATGCACTATGAGGGAGATTTGTACCCGAAGGATGTGCCGGTGGTGTCATGGGAAGAATTTGATCTGGCGGCGGAACATCCGGATGTCATCTATATCCATAATCCTTACGACGAATGTAATCATGTGACCAGCGTGCACTCGGCTTTTTACGCAAGGGAACTGAGAAAGTATACGGACAAATTAGTATATATACCTTATTTTATATTAAGCGAGATAACTCCGGACAACCAGTCGGCGATTGATGGTATGAAACACTTTTGTTTTACACCCGGAACGATTTATGCCAATCAGGTAATTGTGCAGTCGGAAAATATGCGGCAGATCTATATCAATGAGTACATCAAGGCGGCAAAAGAGATGGGACTGCCCGGAGAACATGTAGACAGAAAGTTTCTGGAAAAGAAGTTTCTGGGGACGGGATCTCCGAAGATTGATAAAGTATTGAGCACAAAAAAAGAGGATCTGGAGATTCCGGCGGAGTGGTTAAGAATCATTGAGAAGCCGGACGGGAGCTGGAAGAAAATTATTTTTTATAATACCGGTGTGAGCGCACTTTTGGAGCATAGCGAGAAGATGATCCGAAAGATGGAGTCTGTGTTTGCCATATTTAAGGAGAATCAGGATGAGGTGGCGCTGTTGTGGAGACCGCACCCGCTGATTCAGGCGACGATTGAGTCCATGCGGCCGCAGCTTTGGGAGGATTACAGGGAGTTAAAGGAAAGATATATTGCGGAAGGCTGGGGAATATACGACGATACGGCGGACATGGACAGGGCGGTGGCGCTTTCGGATGCGTATTATGGGGACGGGAGTTCTGTGGTGCAGCTTTGTCAGAAGGCGGGGATGCCGGTGATGCTGCAGAATGTCATCGTTTTGTGACATGAGTAAGGAATGAAAAAACGAAATTTAATATAAAGAATGGCAGGTTCAGATATAACAATGAGTACAGAAAAAAAGATATTGGTAACAGGGGCGGATGGATTTATCGGCAGTCATTTGGTGGAGGAGCTGGTAAGAAAAGGATATCAGGTAAAAGCGTTCGTCTATTACAACTCTTTTAATACGTGGGGATGGCTTGATACGCTGCCGGAGGATGTCATGCAGAGTGTTGAGATTTTTCAGGGAGATATCCGCGATCCCAATGGTGTGGAAGAAGCCATGAAAGGTGTGGATGCCGTTTTTCATCTGGCAGCGCTTATTGCGATTCCTTTCAGCTATCACTCGCCGGACACTTATGTAGACACCAATATAAAAGGTACGCTGAATGTGCTGCAGGCGGCCAGAAAGTTAGAGACAAACCGGGTGCTGGTAACATCGACATCCGAAGTTTATGGGACAGCACAGTATGTACCCATTGATGAAAAGCATCCATTTCAGGGACAGTCGCCCTATTCGGCCACAAAAATCGGGGCGGACAGACTGGCGGAAAGCTTTTACCGGTCCTTCGGTATGCCTGTAACGATTGTACGTCCATTTAACACATATGGGCCGAGACAGTCGGCAAGGGCAGTCATACCTGCTATCATTACGCAGCTTTTATCGGGGAAAACGGAGATAAAGCTCGGGGCACTGACACCGACGAGGGACTTTAACTATGTAAAGGATACAGTACATGGCTTTATATCCATTTATGAGTCGGGACAGACCATTGGTGAGGAAATAAACATTGCGACACAAAGAGAGATTTCTATAGGGGAACTTGCAAAGGAGCTAATTCGCCAAATCAATCCGGATGCAGGGATTATATGTGATACGGAGAGGCTTCGACCGGAAAAGAGCGAAGTCAACAGGCTTCTTGGATGCAATGAGAAGATCATGCGGTTGACGGAATGGAAACCGCTGTATTCGCTGGAAGAAGGATTGAAAGAGACGATTGCATTTTTGAGAGACAATCTGGACAGGTATAAGACGGATATTTATAATCTGTAAATCTGTATCGAAGGGAACTGGCGGGCGTGTATGGGGACAAATGTAATATACATTAATGAGCACAATACAATATTGGAAGCCATGCAGATGCTGGACAAAAATGCGAAGAAAATATTATTTGTACAGGAGCAGGGAGTTCTCAGGGCAACGGTTACAGATGGCGATATCCGCAGATGGATACTGAAAGGCGGGGATTTGCAGGCGAAAATTAGTTTTGTTGCCAACTATGAGCCTAAATATGTGCAGGAAGGGCAGGCATATCTGGCTGCAGCCATGATGAAGGAATTCGGCATAGACGCAGTACCGGTAGTCGATGACAAGCGGATTATTAAGGAAATTATTTTTCAGAATAATCCGGAACAAAAGATGGTTGTGTTTGACAGGGAGATCCCTGTGGTGATGATGGCAGGAGGTCTGGGAACGAGGCTTTCCCCTTATACCAATATTCTGCCGAAACCTTTAATCCCCATCGGAGAGTACCCGATTGCAGAACATATCATTCACAGGTTCCGCGCATACGGATGTAACTGTTTTTATATGATTGTCAATTACAAAAGAAACATGATAAAGGCATACTTTGATGAGCTTGAAAAAGATTACCGGATTACATTTATTTCGGAAGAAAAGCCGCTTGGAACCGGCGGGGGAATCAGCCTGTTAAAGGGAAAGATTGAGGAAACCTTTATTCTGACAAACTGCGATATAGTGATAGACGATGACCTGACAAAGGCATACAAACAGCATGTGGCATCCGGCAACGTGATTACCATGGTATGCTCCCTGAAAAATTTTACGATTCCCTATGGCGTGGTAAATGTGGGGAAAAACGGAATGATTGAATCCATGCAGGAAAAGCCGAATATGTCGTTTTTTACTAATACAGGCTGTTATTTTGTGGAACCCGAGGTAATAGAAAATATGGCATATAACGAGCCGGTTGACTTTCCTGCGGTTATTGAGAAATATATGGCAGGTGAGAAAAAGGTTGGCATATATCCGATCGGCGAAGACGCATGGCTTGACATGGGGCAGTTTGAGGAACTGGAAAAGATGAAAGAGAGACTTGGTTGCTGATATGGAAGATATCATTCTGCTTGGAACCGGGGGACACGCCCACAGTGTAGCTGACAGTATTGAACGGGCCGGGAAATACCGTATCGCGGGCTTTTTAGACAGGGAAGGAATGCAGGAAGCATTTTACAGAGAATATCGGGTCCTTGGTACAGATGCTGATATGAAGCGGTATTATGACAGAGGAATCAGGAATGCTTTCGTGACAGTGGGATTCATGGGACATGGGGATGTGAGGGAACGTCTGTACCGGCAGTTAAAAGAAACCGGTTACAGGATACCGAATATCATAGATGATACAGCGGTTGTTTCTCATAATGCTGCACTTGAAGAAGGTATTTTTGTAGGGAAAAAAGCGGTTGTCAATGCAGGGGCCGGTATTGGAACGATGTGTATTGTAAATACGGGAGCGATTGTGGAGCATGACTGTCAGGTGGAGGACTTTTCGCATATAGCGGTGGGAGCGGTGCTGTGCGGAGGGGTGAGAGTAGGGAAGGCAGCATTTGTCGGTGCAAATGCGACAGTGATTCAGAACAGGGAGATTGGAAAGCACTGTATTGTTGCAGCCGGAACGATTGTAAGAAAGAATGTGGGGGATTGTGTTATGGATTGGAATGGAAAATGTCAGAAAATATGGGGGGGGGCAGATATAGTATAGCACTCCGGAAAGGACGTGCAGTGTGAAGATAGGTTATTTTGCGGACGGCCCATGGGCACATAAAGCGTTTGATCGGATGATTTCAGATGCTTCTATCGAAATTGAGTTTGTAACTGTCAGATATGATAAGAGAGATTCAGAACTGCTAAGAAAGGCTGGAGAAAATCATATACCGGTTGAACTGAGTGAAAATATAAATTCGGTTGAGTTTATTAACAGAATGAGACAATATGATGCGGAATTGTTTGTATCTATGTCATTTAATCAGATTTTCAGGGCGGAGATGATAAATCTTCCGCAGTATAAGACAATTAACTGTCATGCAGGGAAACTTCCTTTTTACAGGGGGAGGAACATTCTGAATTGGGTATTAATTAATGATGAAAAGGAATTTGGAATTACAGTCCATTATCTGGACGAAGGAATAGATACAGGGGACATTATTTTACAGAAAACTTATCCCATTACAGATGAGGACGACTACGCAACTTTGCTAACAAGAGCATATGATGGTTGTGCGGAGGTACTTTATCAGGCAATTAAAATGATCCAGAAAAATGACGTCCGGTGCATCAGGCAAAGCGACATTGATCCGGTTGGCCTGTATTGCGGAATGCGGAAAGCAGGAGATGAAGTCGTTGACTGGAATCAGAGCAGCAGGGAGATATTTAACTTTATCAGAGCATTGTGTACACCGGGGCCACAGGCATCTTCATGGATTGATGGTAAAAAAATCTGTATTAACAGGGCAGAAATGATAGAAGGGGCGCCTGCATATAAAAATACAACAGGACAGATCGTAGGAAAAGCTGGGAACGGATTTATTGTCAAAACAGGAGATACAACTCTGAAAGTAACAGAATATACATATGCAGGGAAGATAAAAATAGGAGACAGGCTGGTGAGTCATGAATAAGGTTTTTATTATAGCGGAGGCAGGGGTAAATCATAACGGTGATATAAAGACTGCAAAACGGCTAATAGATATTGCTGCGGATGCGGGAGTGGATGCGGTTAAATTCCAGACATTTAAAGCGGAAAAACTTGTGTGCCGAAATGCGCGCAAGGCAACGTATCAGTTGGAAACTACCAATCAGGAAGAATCTCAATTTGATATGTTAAAAAAGCTGGAATTGACACCACATATGCATGAGGTGTTGATCGAATATTGCAGGGATAAAGAGATCCTGTTTATGTCTACGCCCTTTGATGTGGAAAGTCTGCATTATCTTATCGAATGTGGGATAACGATTATTAAGCTCTCGTCAGGTGAGATAACAAATTATCCTTTGTTGAGAGAAACGGGAAGAATTGGAAAAAAGGTTATTCTCTCTACTGGAATGAGTAGCATGGACGAGGTAAAAGAAGCCGTGGACATTCTGAGAAAGGCAGGGGCAGACGATATTACCTTACTTCATTGCAACACACAATATCCAACACCTATGGCAGATGTAAATCTTTTGGCAATGGTGAGCATGGGGCAGCAGTTGGGATTGCCGACAGGTTATTCAGATCATACGGAAGGAATAGAGATACCTATTGCGGCAACTGCTCTTGGTGCTGTGGTAATTGAAAAACATTTCACTTTAGATAAACGTATGGCAGGTCCTGACCACAAAGCAAGTTTAGATCCGGATGAGTTAAAGAGGATGGTTGAGGGAATTAGAAAGGTTGAGTGGGCTCTTGGAGATGGTGTAAAACGTTTGTCAGAGTCAGAGAAGGAGAATGTGGGTGTTAGCAGAAAAAGTATTGTGGCAACAGCAGACGTAAAAAAAGGAGAGAGGTTTACAGAAAAGAATTTAGCGACAAAACGTCCTGGGACTGGAATAAATCCTATGCGATGGGATGAATTGATAGGACGCCATGCGAAGCGGGAATATCATCAGGATGAAATGATTCTGATGGATGAATTGGAGAAAATGCATGAATAATAAGTTAGTAGTGATTCATCAGCCAGATTTTATGCCATATCTGGGTTTTTTTCAGAGACTGATTCAAGCGGATATTTATATAGTAATGGATAATGTCCAATATGTTCGTGGAAGTAGCAGGGCGTTAACGAACAGAGATAAAATCAGGACTGTCCGTGGTGAAACATGGATCAACGTAGGAATCCAAAAATGTGTATTTGGATGCAGGATAGATGAGGTCCTGATATCGCAGGAAACACAGTGGAGAGAGCGGAGCTTGAACCTGTTGAAAGAAAATTACCGCAAAGCGGATTATTTTAATGAGATATATCCTTATTTAGAAGCATTGTATTCGCTGGATTGTAAGAAGATGATTGAATTTAATATGGCTTCTATTAAGATGCTGATTGAGTTGTTTGATATTGGGGATTTAGAGATAAAATATGCCAGTGAACTAGCTGTTGAGGGTAAAAGTAACGAACAGGTTATTAATCTTGTAAAGGCGGTGGGATGTCATAGATATCTGTCGGGAATAGGAGCTAGAAGCTATTATATTCCGGAATTATATAAAGAGGCAGGAATAGAAGTAGTGTGGCAAAAATTTGAACATCCCGTTTATAAACAGCAGTTTGAAGGGTTTATACCGTATTTAAGCAGTATTGATTTATTGCTAAATTGTGGAATAGTGCGTTCAAGGGAAATTATCAGGACATGTTAGGTGGTTTAGAATGAAAATTATATTTATGGGTAATTGGAATTTGGGATATATTGTGTTGAATAATCTACTGCAGAGAGCCATTCCTGTTTCGATGGTGGTTACGAATTTTGATCTGGATGATCAGGACATATATAGAAATAGAGTTTATGATCTGGCGTGCCAAAAGGATATAGCTGTCTATAAAAGTTATCGGAATATTTTAGATTATGTAGAACGTGGAGATATTGCGTTTTCGGTCGCATATGGGAATGAAATTTTTAAGACAGATATTCTGGAAAAGATAAAGATATATAATTTTCATCCTTCATACTTGCCATATTATAAAGGACCATCCCCAATACAGTGGCAGATAAAAAATAGGGAAGAAAAATGGGGGATGACATGCCATGTGGTAGATGAGGGTATTGATACAGGGAGAATACTGAGAAGAGACAATTATATCGTAAATCCGGAAGATACGTATCAAATGGCACTGGATAAATATAATAAGCATTTTTCAGATTTTATAGTTGAGAATATTGCCGGAATTATTAAGAAGAAAAAATCTGGAGAAGAAATAGAAACAATTGAGAATGATACTCAGGGAGAGAACTATTATCCACATTTGAGTATATCAGGCCATTTGTGGAACAGTAGCATAAATGAGCTTGCAGATTATTTTAATCGAAAGAGAATACTGTGTTTTGCGGGTAACAGAGCAGAGCTTGGGATAATGTTTCCTATAATTCTTGAAATGAGCAGACTCTATTATGTCGATTTGATTGTGCCAGATACTTATTATATAAGCGGTCTGTCGGATCTGGAAGAAAAAAAGAACTATATTGAGAGACATAAATATTGTGTTAACTTTGTGAAAATATCAGTGAACGAAAAAGAGGATATTTATTTTGAATCCTTGCCAAATATTTACAGGAAAGTATTTGCGTATTTAAAACATCAGGAGCATTTTCCGTATCAATACGCAATTGTTCTTGGAGACAGGATAGAGAGTCTGGGATTTGCGTTGGCTGCATTTTACGGGAAAGTACCGCTGGTACATATGTCGGGAGGTGATGTTGCCGAAGTTCCCTATTTTGATAATAATGTGAGGCATTGTATTTCTAAATTAGCCAGTCTTCATTTGCCCTTTAGTGAGGAGAGTGCAGCTACATTAGAGCAGATGGGAGAAGAAAGGGGCAGAATATGCAATATTGGGAACCCAAGCTTTGATTATGGGCGATTGAACCTGCTTTTACCTAAAGAACAGATCGAAGAAGAGTTTCATTTTGGTGATGAGCCTTGTGTTGTTTTTACATATCATTCGGGACCGATGAAAAGCGAAGAAGAGAATCTGGACGAATTTAAATTGTGCTTACAGGGAGTTTTGGATAGTGAAGTGGGTAAAATTATAGTTACTTTTCCCAATCATGATCCGGGATCTGAGAAGGTTCTTGATTATATTGCAATGATGCCTGATACGGAGCGTATGCTTGTAGTGAAGTCTTTAGGAACGGTGAAGATTCAAACGATTTTGAAAAATTTTAAGGTAATAATTGTGGGAAATTCTAGTATGGGATTACTTGAAACTGCATTTTACAGATGCCCGGCATTAAATATCGGGGATAGACAAAATGAGAGGATTCGAGGATGCAATGTAAAGGATGTTGCGGTCAATCAACAGAAAATAACAGACATACTTAACGACATGATAAGAGAATATGACAATTTGAAGCAGGAGTCCATACGGGATCAGTTACTGTTCGGAGACGGTAATGCTGCTTCCAGAGCGTTGGAGTTTTTGGAAAAATACAAGGATGTTTTACCAGAGAATATGATTGTAAAAAAATTTGTAAAAAAGACAGGATAAATCTATGAAAACATTAGTGGTATCCCCGCATCTTGACGATGAAACGCTGGGAGCGGGAGGCAGCCTTTTAAAACTAAAGAAAATGGGAAATCAGATATATTGGTTAAACATAACAGACATAAAGACGGCGGGGGGGGGTACGATGAATCGTTTATATATAGGCGTAGAGTACAGACCGAAAAGATCAATGCATATTTTGGATTTAACGGATTTATCAATCTGCAGTTTTCTCCTGCCCGGCTGAGTGACAGTATAAAAGGAGATCTGGTTTGTAAAATCGGAAATGCTTTTGACAGGGTTAAGCCGGAGTGTATTATTCTGCCAGATTACAATGACGCGCATTCTGATCATAAGTATGTGTTTGAGGCGGCATATGCGTGTGCCAAGGTATTTCGGAGAAATTACATAAAAAGGATTTTAACTATGGAGGTTCCGTCAGAAACAAATTTTGGAATGCCGTACGATACATTTAAGCCGAATCTTTATGTGGATATTTCCGGATGCTTTGATAAAAAAATGGATGCATTGCGGATTTATGATTCGGAAATGGGGGCGTTTCCCTTTCCAAGAAGTGAAGAAGCTGTAAGGGCACAGGCAGTTGTTAGGGGAGTTGAAGCAGGTGTGGCGTATGCGGAGGCTTTCCGGGTGATAAAAGAGATTGAATAAGAGGCGTGATTATGTGTACTTTGGGGGTTATAACTGCCAGAAGCGGTTCTAAGGGATTGAAAGATAAAAATATAAGAGAATTATGTGGAAAACCGTTGATGGCGTATACAATAGAAAATGCAATAAAGTGCCAATACATTGATAAAGTGATGGTATCTACAGATTCAGATGTATATGCCGCTATAGCGAGAGATTATGGTGCAGAGGTCCCCTTTTTAAGAAGCAAAAGAAACTCTACAGATACAGCAAACTCTATAGATGTACTGCTGGAGGTTTTAGAAGAATATCATAAACGGGGATTGACGTTTGAAAATGTCGTTGCCTTACAGCCGACATCGCCGTTGCGGACAAGTAAAAATTTGGACGAAGCATTCCGATTGTTTTATGAAAAAGAGGCAGATTCCGTGGTTAGTGTGTGCGAGTGTGAACACAGTCCGCTTCTTTGCAATAAATTGTCTGATGATTTGAAAATGTCTGGATTTGTAAAAGAAGAGAATCGGCGCAGAAGACAGGATTTGGAGAGGTATTATCGTCTGAACGGAGGAATTTATATTTCGAAGGTGAGTGTGTTCGGGCAGTTAAGATCCTTTTATGGGGACAAATCGTATGCGTATATCATGGGACAGAAGGAATCCATAGATATCGATACAGAGTTGGACTTTGATTATGCGGAATTATTGCTCAAAAAGCAGAGGAGCTAAAAGTGATGATGAAACAAAAGGATAGGGAGACGGCAGAGTATCCATACAAGTGGTTTTTCTATGATTGCTTGTGGCATGAAAGTAAAATTGTATTTTCGGATTCAAACTCTAATGCCCTTTGTGAAACAGATATAATGACGGGAAGCACACGAATAGTTGGGATTGCAAATGAAGAAGAGGAACGATTGCTTTTTCATGGAATTTATAAATGGAAAGAATACCTTGTGCTGTCTGGCAGGAATGCGAAGCCAGGAATACATTTATTCAATCTGGCAAATAGTGAATGGAGTTATATAGCGGTAGAGGATAGTAGAAAGGAATGGATAAATTTCCGAGAGGAAGGTGTTTTTGAGTATTGCGGTTGTTTATATATTTTTCCGTTTTCATTAGTCGTGCTGAAGGTCGATATAGAAAAACGGTGTATAGATTACATATTTTATCCGGATATGAAACCGGAAGATGATTGTCGTGGAGAAATTGTACGAGTAGATGATACGATTTATATTCCATTAAAACATGGTGTAAGTCTTCATAAATTTGATCTGACATCTGAGCAGTGGGAGGTTCTTGAAGTTCATACGGATTTAAAGGGTATTGATACTCTTTGCTATGATGGTAGTCAGTTCTGGCTGTCCGGAGTAGGAGAAATGATTTGCGCATGGAATGAAGAGGAGAATATAAGTGTTTCTTATCAAAATTTTCCACAGGGTTTTTGCAAACTTGGAACCATTGATGAGTGTGCGGTGAGAAAAGAAGATGGATGGTGGTTCGGTAGAAGTTTTCTATATGGGAAGTCAATTTTTTTTGTTCCGAATGATGCGAACATGTTGGTAGAGTTTGACATAGAAAAGCAGGAAATGAAGGAATTACCAATTGAAGGAGAGGAGGAAACAAAAGAATCTCTTCGAAGGACAGGAAGATTCTCGACTATAAAATACATGGGAGCGAAGCAAAAAGATAATTTGCTTCTACTGTTGTCAAATAAAAATAAGGATTTGATCCTGTTGAATATGGAGACAAAGAAAGCACGGAGAATAGAATTGAAAATATGCGCAAAGGATGAATTGGGGAAACTGGTTTTGGGCAGGCAGAAAATGAACGAGGGAGTCATTGATCTGAATGTATGGTTAAGATATATGAACTGCGGTAAAAAGCAAAACGGGAGTCAGAGGCAGGAAGAGACGATAGGAAAAAGGATTTATGAAGCCAATATATAAGTCGTGAGAGGATAAGCCAGATATGAACACAAACGGACAGTTAGACGATTTTGTGAATAGCTTTTTGGATTTTGAAAACCAATATCATTTGTTTGACATTAAAATCAATAAGGCACGGGTATGGAATTATTTGAGAATACATGTGTATAATGACCTGCTTAAGATAAAAGGTTTTAGAAATGGAGAAGCTGGGGAAAAAAGCCGGACGAGAGAAAACAAAAAGACATGGGAGTTTATATGGAAGAAATATGTATCCTGTAACGAGCTTTTCGCACATCAGAGAGATGTTTTAATTATTTCTCACGGTAGAAAATATAAAGATGGCAATAAGTATTATAAGTGTCCGTATACGAACTTGCTGGATGGTTACTTGAAAAATTCACATTACATACTGGATAAAAAAACACCGGATGGAACATATGAGATTCAGAAAAGCCGCAATATTTTATATAGTGATATCGAAATGTTTAATAAGGTGATGCATGTGTCTTTTCCGGAAGAAATGGCATTGAGATCAGAAATAGATGCCGGAATCATTGAACCCATCGAGACATATTTTAATCAACCGATAGGTTTAGAACTTAAAAAGAAGTGGACGCAATGTATTAACGACTATATAAATATCAGAAAAGAGTATCTTGTTTATTATAATTATATGCTGGAAAGGATAAAACCTAAAATTATTCTGATTGTGTGCGCATATGCTGTGGACGGAATGTTTCTTTGCGAGGTTGCACATAAAAGGCAGATTCCGGTGGTTGAATTACAACATGGATTAATGGGGGATGAACATATTGCATATAATTTCAAATCAAAAATGCGATTAAGTACCTTTCCGGATTATATTTTTACGTTTGGCAATTTTGAGAAGCAACTGACACGCTTTCCAATTTCGAAATCGCATATTATTCCGGTTGGATATCCGGAATTGGAGAATAAGCATATGGTTTACAAAACAAAAAAAGGCAGTAAAAAAGTTGTTTTGTTTATTTCGGCATTGTCTTCTAAGATAGCAGAGTTTGCGGATGCGGTGGCAACCATGCTTGATGAGGATAAATATCAGATTATTGTTCAACTGCATCCTTTCGAGTATTCTTGCTGGAAAGAGACGATTGGAAAATATTTGACGCATCCGGCGATTAAAGTTGTAGGGGGTTACGAACATCCGGTATATGAATCGCTGGCACAGGCAGATTGGGTTGTAGGAAATTATTCTACTGTGTTAAGCGAGGCACAAATGTTTGACGTAAAAGTTGCAGTTATGAAATTCGAGATGTATCGATCTGTCAAATTTTTATATCAAAACGGCTATGCTGTACTGGTTGATTCTCCGGAGCAGTTGGTAAAAGAGATAGAGGAAGACACATTTCAGCCAAACAGGAAAATGTGTCTGTTTGAGAAAAACAGTTTACAAAAAATGCAAAAAGCCATCGACAGAATTATAGAAATAGAGAGAAGGGGGTGAGAAGTAATATGGAGATTTTATATGAGATTCGGCTTAGAATCCGGGATATAAGGAGAGAGTATTTTACCAGAAGAGTGAGAAAACAATGCAGAAGATGCGGAAAGAATCTGCGGGTTAATTACCTGTCTAATGTGAGCTCAGATACCATTCTCAAAAATAATGTTAATTTTAACGGCATGAAAATTGAAGGGGGGGGGGGTAATTATTGGCAGATATTTTCATTCAGGAAAAAATTGCCTGATGATTTCTGAAAATCATAATTATGACAAGGGAAAGGCAATTCCTTATGACAAAACTTATATTAAAAAAGGTATTGTGATAGAAGATTTTGTATGGATGGGTTCTAATGTGACTGTTCTGCCGGGGGTAAGGATAGGAGAGGGTGCCATTATTCAGGCAGGAGCCGTAGTGTCTTCAAATATTCCAGCCTATGCTATTGCAGGTGGGAACCCGGCCAGAGTTTTTAAGTATAGAGATGTGGAACATTTCAGGAAACTGAAAGAGGAAGGGAGGTACTGGTAAATCGTTATGTGTGCAATGGTATCTATAGTTATTCCTACATATAACCGCCGAAAGGTGATATCCCGGTCAATTGATTCCTGCTTGAATCAGACATATAGGGATTTCGAAATTATCATATCTGATGATCACTCTACAGATGGAACGATAGAGTATGTAAAAGAAAAATACGCAGATTCAGATAAAATAATTTTTTGCAGTTCAGCTGCGGGGGAAAAAGGTGCAAATGCGGCAAGAAATGCGGGTATTAGGGCTGCAAATGGTGAATATATCGCCTTCTTAGATTCAGATGACCAGTTGACTATGACATCTATATCTGACAGGCTTGCTGTGTTTGAGATGCATCCGGATGTTGATATGGTGTATGGTGATGTTACTTATGATAATAGACTTCACAGGTTTGATAAAATGCAGAATTATAATGCCAGAAAGTATTTGCTTCGGGAATTATCATTGTGTATCTTCCCGAGTATTATGGTGAGAAAGAGTGTGTTTATTGATATGCCATTGTTGGATATTGAATTTAGAAGCTGGCAGGATGACGACTTTGCCGTTCAGTTAATGCTGCATAATAAAAAAATGTATCACTGTGGAAAAGTCGTTGCCCGAATACATAAGGACAATCCGGGGATTACGTCAAACTATAGTAATTTGTATGAAGGTTGTAAACGCATAGTCAACAAATATGCCAGAGAAATAGCAAGTGAAACGTCTTTTGGCAGAGTGCCTGCATGGAGATTAAGAGTTTTATGCAATTGGTTCAGAAAAGGAACTCAAGGTCGGGGGATTACCAGAAAAGTCTGTGTAATCATATATGTTGTTTTGAATAAAATTTGTTCTTTGCTTTTTAAGCATATATGGGGATAGGAGGATACAATGGAGAGAGTAATAGCGTTTGGAGCAGGAAATTTTTATATGAGTAAGAAGGAAGAGATAGAAAGAGCGTATGATATTGTGGCATTTTGCGATAATGCTATAGAAAAACAGGGGACACTGTTTGACAATAAACCTGTTATTTCGCTTGCGCAGTCAGACGAATATGGAAAAATCAGTTTTTTAATTACATCTACATAAAGATACGAAATAATAAAGCAACTTATCCAAAAAGGAGTTGATGAAAAGAGGATTCGTTTTTGGAGGCCGGATTGGATGGAGAAGTCTGAGCATGCAGATATATGTGAGGGGGGGGGGTAAAAGTATGCTGGAATGGAATTACGGCAGTGCTGCATAATGATGTTGAAGAAATGATATACCGGGAAATCTGGTATAACGAAGACTACAATTTAAATACATCAAAGGAAAGTATAGTGATTGATATTGGAATGAATGCCGGATTTGCGACTTTGTTTTTTGCGCAGAAAGACTTTGTGAAAAAGGTTTATGCATTTGAACCGGATAAAATAATGTATGAAAAAGCCGTAAACAATATCAACCTGAATGCACATATAAAGGACAAGATTGTAACGGCTAATGTGGCGTGTTCAAATGAGGATAAAAAGGAAATTTATGTAGTGAATCCGATAGAATCTGCCGGGATTGCAAAAAGAAGAGGGAAGAAGTTGACGGATGTAAAACAAATTGAAGTTGCCTGTGTAGATTCCGCGAAAGTGCTTGGGACGATAATTGACAATCACTATGGGAGAGAAAAAATCTTAATAAAGTGTGATTGTGAAGGAGCTGAGTACGAAATATTTTTTAGATTGGAGGAAATGGGATATTTTGAAAAGATAGATGCTGTTGTCATGGAATGGCACGCGGATCGCAGAAAAGAGATAGAAAACATTTTTATCCGAAATGATTATACTTATATGATCTATAATAATCCGGGGAGAACCTTTGGAAAATGTTATGCGATAAAAGGAAGATGAGGAGAGTATGTATGTCAGACTTTATTCCGGTAAATGAACCGCTGTTAAATGGTAACGAAAAGAAATACTTGTGTGAGTGCATTGACACAGGCTGGATATCATCGGAAGGTCCTTTCGTAAAAGAGTTTGAGCAGAAGATGAGTGCGTCTGTTGGACGCAGCTATGGTATTGCTGTCTCCAACGGAACGGCAGCGCTTGAAGTGGCAGCGCAGGCGCTCGGAATTGGAGAGGGTGACGAGGTCATTATGCCTGCTTTTACGATCATATCCTGCGCTATGGCGATAACTAAGCTGGGTGCAGTTCCGGTATTGGTGGACAGTGATTTGTACACATGGAATATGAACATAGATGACATTGAAGCTAAGATCACGCCTAAGACCAAAGCCATTATGATCGTTCATTTATATGGCCTGCCGGTTGAGGCGGACAAGGTTCTTGCTCTGGCAGAGAAATATGGACTGAAAGTGATAGAAGACGCAGCGGAAATGCATGGTCAGACTTATCACGGAAAACAGTGTGGGAGCTTCGGGGATATCAGTACCTTTAGCTTTTATCCGAACAAGCACATAACTACAGGTGAGGGTGGTATGGTGGTAACGGACGATGAAGGACTGGCGGAGCGGTGCCGGCTGTTGAGAAACCTTTGTTTTAGAAAGGATGTACGCTATGTGCACGATGAGATCAGCGATAATTACCGCTTTACGAACCTGCAGGCTGCGGTAGGGCTTGCGCAGCTTGAACGGCTTGAGGAGTTTGTGGAGCGCAAACGGGCCATGGGGAAATATTATACAGAGCAGCTAAAGGATATAGACGGGCTCATCCTTCCGATCGACAAGACAGATTATGCCGACAACATTTACTGGGTGTATGGAATGGTATTGGATCGACAGATTAAAGCTGACAATAAAGAGATGCAGAAACTTCTGGCTCAGGAGAACATAGGTTCACGGACATTTTTCTGGTGTATGCATGAGCAGCCTGTGTACAAAAAGCAAAGCTTATTTAAAAACGAGAATTATCCCAATGCAGAGTATCTTGCAAGAAAGGGATTTTATATACCGAGCGGGCTGGCATTGACAGAGAAGCAGATGGAGCGGGTTGTGGCCGGCGTGCGAAGTGCGATGAGGAAGATTTGATTGATATTGGGGTAAATGTATTTTAGAAAAACCGGGGGAGAAAAACTATGGGACAGGTAGAAGAGGTTAAGAAAAAAGATAAGCTGATTGCAATGATTATACGCAATGATTATGCGTGTGAAGGGGTAGCTTTTATCACACCGGGAGATTATTCTCAGCAGGTGGCATATATGCATCATCCGACAGGAAAAAAGATAGACGCGCATGTGCACAATCTGGTTCACAGGAATGTTGTGATGACACAGGAAGTACTGTTTATCAAGAAAGGTATACTGCGGGTTGATTTCTATGATGAGTATGAAGACTATCTTGAGAGCAGAAAGCTGTATGCGGGGGATGCGATTCTCTTAGTTTCCGGAGGACATGGATTTGAGGCACTGGAAGAAGTAGAAATGATTGAGGTGAAACAGGGACCTTATGCAGGGGATGGCGATAAGAAACGCTTTGCTGGAATTGCAGCGGAACAGGTGATTTACAGGGAGACTGAAAATGCAGATTATGGAGTATAAAAAAAATTTTTTTGAAGAATTGGGAAGAACGGACAGGGCGCTTGTTTTATATGGAATTGGAAATGTGGCGAAAATGGTATATCCGTATATGCCAAAAGTTTCTTATGTATGTGACCAAAAGGCTGATGGAACACTTTCTTTTCATGGTTTGCCTGTAAGACGGCCGGAAGAACTGGAACAGCTAAGTGAACCACTTATAATACTGGTATGTGTGGGTGATGCGACAGTAAGCCGTGAAATAGCAGATTCCTTGCAAAAACTGGATATAGATGCTGCTGTTTTTGAATATTGCAATAACTGTGCGTTTATAAAATTTGAGCCATTGATTTATGAGTCTGTAGAGAAAGAAATCAGGTATGTACGTTTGGTTTGCAGAGATGAAGGGTGGATTCTCAGTAAATTTGCGAACAGAATGAAAGAATATTTGCAGCAGAAGGGAATAAGAGCAGAAATAGGCGAGTGCGTGGATCCGGCCGCTGATATTAATCATCATATTGCTTTTCATATTTATGAACCAATTAAAGATTGCATGGATACCCTCATGATTACGCATGTCGACTCGCTGAACAAGGTAAATCTGCTCAAGCATCAGTTAAAGGTAGCCAGAATGGGAATCTGCATGTCAGGGGAGACCATGAACACTTTAACGGAATATGGAATACCAAGGGAAAAGCTGTGCTATATTAACCCGGCGCAGGATGGTGTTATTAAGCCGAAAAAATACACGTTGGGGATCACACATAAGAACTATATAGAGATTGACGGCAGAAAAAGGCCGGATGCACTTTTAGATATCTGTAAAGCAATAGATCCCCTGTATTTCAATTTTAAAATAATGGGCGCCGGTTGGGATGATATTGTTGCCAAAATGCGAAACGCTGGTTTTGAAGTGGAATACTATGCAGAGTTTGATTACGATATCTATACTGCGTTGATACCTTCTCTGGATTATTATTTGTATTGGGGATTTGATGAGGGCTCTATGGGGTATCTGGATGCGGTACAGGCGGGGATCGGGACAATCGTTACGCCGCAGGGATATCATTTGGATATCAAGGATGGCATTTCGTACCCGTGCAGGGTTGTAGCAGATTTTGTGGACGTATTGCTGGAATTGCAAAATGAGAGAAAGCGTCGCATTGATTCGGTGAAGGGATGGACCTGGGATGCGTATGTAGAGAAGCATCTGGAGGTTTGGAAATATTTATTAGGAGCTGATGAAACCATCTATGATAATAAGCATGTTTATGAGGATGGTATTTTTTCTGTTTTGAGGGTAAATGCTTAAGAACATTAAAAAGGAGGAAGCACATGAAAAAAGGAATGGTTGGAGTGTTATCTACAATAATCGGAGCGGCGGCAGGTGCAGGAGCAATGGGTGTCAGGATGGCTGAATCAGTGGATAAAAGCCAGCGTATGTCAAACAAGCATCTTGCATTATTTAAAATGATGAATGAGTGGGTCAGAGTAAAGCAGGGAGGAAAAAACCTGTCGGCATATTTTGAACGGAACGGGTATCAAAGGATAGCGATTTATGGCATGAGCTTTGCGGGAGAGACATTGGTTTGGGAACTGGAAAATACGAAGACAAAAGTTTTATACGGAATAGACAGGAATGCCAAAAGCCTGTATATGGATTTGGACATTGTGGAACCGGAGGATGATTTACAGGAAGTAGATGCTGTAGTTGTGACGGCGATTACATTTTTTGACGAGATAGAAGAGATGCTGGGGGCGAAGATGGATTGTCCGATTATCTCTCTGGAAGATATTCTGTACGAGGTGTAAAGGGAAGTGGGTATGTACATTGTTTTTGTGACGGCCTTTTTCGCTGAGAACGAAAAAGAACCGATTGCGGGTATGCCCGGATATATTTATAAGATGGTGCGTTTTTTAAAACAAAGAGGGCATCAGGCCGAGATCGTAGCAGGTGCAGGTTACAGCAGGGAATGGAAGTATAAAGGCATTACTGTGTACAATTGTGGGACCGCGCAGGAGCTGGAGGGGAGTACTCTTGCTGTTTCGATGAAGATACTGCAGCGGGAGATTGCCTTCCAGAGAAAGCTTAAGGAACTGGATAAGATCAGAAAGATAGATATCGTTCAGTATGCCGGATGGTCGGGGGTCGGATGCCTGCATTCCTTAACATGTCCGGGCATTCTCAGGATATCTACATACTCGCGCATCCAGTATAAAGAAAGTGAAATATTTAAGAAGGTGGAGTGCTATTCATTCTGGGAAAGAATGGCAGGGCGGCACGCAGACGGTATTTTGTCGCCAAGCAGAGTACTTGGAAATCAGCTTGGAAAAGATATTCATAAAAAGGTAGTTCTGATGGAAACGCCTTATGATAACAGCGTGATAGAGGATGACAGGCTGTATCAGGAGAGACTGGATGGAAAATCGTATTTTTTGTTTTATGGACAGACTTCCATAGATAAAGGATTTGAAGTAATTCAGGACGTGATGCCGGAACTTCTGGCTTTGTATGAAAATCTTCATTTTGTGGTTGCCGGATGGAACTCTCCGCAGAGCGGAAAGGACGCGATAGGGATTCTGCGTAGAAAACTAGGCAGATACGCAGAGCGTTTTATTTATCTCGGGCCGGTCAGCCAGCCGACGTTGTTTCCTGTCATACGGCATGCGAAATGTGTCCTGATTCCTTCGCTGATTGATAATTTGCCAAATTCCTGCCTTGAGGCGCTCTATCTGGGCCAGATCGTGATCGGTACATATGGTACAAGTTTAGAACAGCTGATCGAGGATCAGGTAAACGGATATTTGGTAAAACCGGGAAGCCGGAAGGAACTATTAAGCGCTGCAAAAAAAGTATGCGGTCTGAATGAGGAAGAGCGCCGGTGCATGGTAGAAAACAGCATGCAGTCGTTGGAGCGGTATGAGCCGGCGTATGCGGTCAGAAAGCTGGAAAAGTATTACGAGTGGGCAGTCACGCATAAAAGAAGGTGAGCATGGTGGGCAGGAAGATTCTGGTTTATGGTCTCGGAGAGCAGTACAACAGGAATTTCAATACGATAAAGTATTTTGAAATAACGGGCCAGTTTGCAGTTGTGGGAGTCACGGCAAAGCATGTGCCGTCAGCGCTGAGGCTGGATGGGTATCCAGTGATAACGTATGACAGGATACCTGAGACTGAATTTGATTATGTGGTAGTGATGTCGGACATCTACTTTGATGAGATTGTTAATGATCTGACAGAACTTGGAATCAGCCGCCGTCGTATTTTATCATACAGAGTGCTGCTGATCCCGTCACTTGATTTTGAGCGGTATCTTGCATTTAAGGACAGCAATATCAGTATTATTTCCAATAACTGTTGGGGCGGGGTGATCTGTCGTACCCTTGGGATAGAGTGCCGGTCGCCATTTAAAAACCTTTCAGTTGACGAGGAAGATTATTTGAAGCTTCTTTGCCATTTCCATTATTATATGGGATGTGATATTACTTTTCTGGAATATGCATTTAATAACAACTCAAAAAAGAATTATCCGGTAATGCGTCTGGATGATATCAAAGTGCATTGCAATCATGATTCAGATCCCGACGAAGCAGCTGCGAAATGGAATAGGAGAAAGGCCAGGCTAAACTATGACAATCTGTTTGCAGAAATGTATACGGAGAGTCGGAAAACAATGGAGTCTTTTTTAAGGATAGAGGGATATAAGCAGAAGCTGTGTTTTGTTCCCTTTGAGACGGATGAGGATCAGGTGCGGCAGTTGACACGGTATCATGGACAGAAGTATTTCTGGGAAACTGTAAACAGCAATGCAGGTAACGGCGCAAACAGTATTGTGTATAACAGCTTAAATTTGTTGTTGGGAATTTATGCGGACAGGCAGGAGAAACAATGAAAACACAAAACGCTTCTATCGAAAATTTTATCCGTCATATTGCAGACAAAAAGGTATACATATATGGTTTGGGAGAAGTATACCGTCAGCTTGCGGCGCGCGATGTATACCGGCTTATTCATAAATCTGTCGCTGGATATATCGACAATGGAAAAGCGGGTCAGGAGATCATGGTATTTGATACCCCCTGTCCTGTCCATAGTGTAGAATGTCTGCGCGCAGTGGACGGTGCAGTGGTGTTGCTTTGCAGTACAAAGCAGCTTGACAGCATGTATCAGGCATTGTGTGAACAAAATTTACCGGACACCGTGGAGTGTTTTGTACTGCCGCTGATCTGGGCGGTATCGGATGGAAAAGATGACATTAGTGTCATGAAGAAAATTCTTACGCCGGATGACCTGCCTGAGCGGATCGACAGGAAGATACACTGCTTCTGGTTCAGCGGGGAGGAGAAACCGGAGGACTATCGGCGCTGTATTGATTCATGGAAACGGGTATGTCCGGATTATGAGATTATGGAGTGGAATGCCGAAAACTATGACTGTACAAAAGCGCCTTTTATGAAGCAGGCATATGAAAAGAGAAAGTGGGCATTTGTGTCAGATTATGCGAGACTGGATGTGATCTACAGATATGGCGGCATCTATCTGGATATGGATGTGGAGCTGTTAAAGAGACCGGATGCATGGCTGAAATTTGACGCTTTTTTTAACTTTGGGACACAGCATGACATTGATCTGGGTTCCGGTTTCGGCAGTGTGAAGGAAAACCCGTTTGTCGGTCAGCTTTTGGCGTTGTATCATGACAGGGATTTCTGTGACCGGGACGGGACGCCTATGGTATGGGAGTATGTACAGCCGGTTTATATCAGGGATACTTTTAAAAGCAGGGGGGTGCGTCTGGATGGCAGTATGCAGCTTGTGGACGATATGCTCATTCTGCCGAGAAGGTATCACACCCCGGTGGATGATTTTCTGTTTGATAATTATGTGCAGACAGAAGATACGGTAGGGATTCACCATTACAATGCGGGATGGTGCAGTGAGGAGTTTTTGCAGCAGAGAAGAGTGAAGTTATTTTGGAGAGAGGCAGCGGAAAAGCTGTTGTAGGAGAAAATGGATAAGAAAACGATTATCTTGTTTGGAATTGGGAATAACGGGAAAAGTATCATGGACGCCTATGGGAAGTACGACACCTTTTTTGAAGTGGCGGCCATTGCGGACAATCAAACTAAGCTGGATGATTATGCGGGCGTTAAAGTTATTTCTCCGGATCAGATCGGAAATTATGAATACGACGAAATATGGGTAGCATCTGTCTATTATCGGGAAATTAAGAAACAGCTTATGGAACAGCAGCAGATACCGGCGTCCCGGATTCGTTATGTGGAATATCCGGCGCCTTTTTTGGAGAAGGCGTTTTTCGACCGGTACAGAGAAGAACTGACAGGAGATAAGACGTGTGGATCAAAAGAACTGCAGCAGGTGATGCAATATGTTTCTGACAATGGTGTCAGAATGTATTGTTATCCATTTTATGACGAGTATATGGAGCAGGAGGCGCCTGTCTGTTATGACGAGAAACGTAAGCTGTATTATGGTGTATGTTTTGGGCGCAGGATGTATCTTTCCCGAAAATATGATACGCCGCAGAAAGCGGGGCTTTATTTTCAATATGCCTGTATGGAGCAGGATGAACGGTCACCGCATCGCTATATCACGGAACATTTTCAGGTCAAAAAAGGGGATGTGGGAATAGATATCGGTGCAGCGGAGGGAATCTTTGCGATGCAGGTGATTGATGAAGTGGAACATATGTATTTGATAGAGGCTGACTCTGACTGGTGTGAGGCGCTGGAAGCCACTTTTTGCAATGACCGGGACAAGGTAACGATCATACAAGGCTATGTGTCGGATACGGACCGTGACGGAAATCTGACGCTGGACACACTGTTTGGAGAGCAGAAGATTGACTTTATCAAAATGGATATCGAGGGGGCTGAAAGAAAGGCGCTGCAGGGCGCAAGGCGGTTAGTAGAGAGATGCACACCGGGGATGGCCGTATGCACCTATCATAGCGCGGGGGATGAAGGCGCTATTCGTGCATGGCTGGAGACGGCGGGATCCTATGTGGTGACAAATTCGCCGGGATATGTGGTATGTCAGGGGGAGTGGGAGCTGGAGCATCTTGAAGATGCTGGTTTCAGACGGGCTCTGTTATGGGCAGAAAGGGAAATAAGGTGAAGCTTTCAGTTTGTATTCCGAATTATAACCGGCCGGAAAAATTGTACAGGCTGCTCTGTGGGCTTGCAGGTCAGATTATGGAGGAGTGTCTGACCGGACAGGTGGAAATCTGTATCAGTGACGACCGGTCGCCGGAAAGTCCGGACGAAGTGGTAGCACAGGTCAGGCGCTTATATCCTGATCTGCGGATTATATATCATGTCAATGAGAAAAACAGAGGAATGGATTTTAACTTTTTGCAGAGCGTTATGATCTCCGGAGGAGAATACTGCTGGATTGTTGGAAATGATGATGAGCCGGAGGAAAAGGCGCTTAAGACTATCCTGCATTATATTTCGGATTCTTCTCCGGATATTCTTGTATGTCCCTTTCACATCTATGATGAGGACGGGCAGATACTGCTTACCATTGAAGCGATGGAAAATGAGAAAAATGAAGTTTTGTACTTTCATACGGGAAATCCGGAAGAGTATGAGGAGCTGTTGACAAGGGCAAGGGATGGAAACGCCCTGTTCTGTTTTCTGTCCAATGTAGTCTTTCGCAGAGCTGACTGGATAAGGCATGGAGATATGTTTTCCGACAAAATGAATACGATTTTTATACAGATGTATATGAATCTGCAGACACTAAAGGAAGGGGCAGTGTACGCTTACATACCGGAAAAATTCATCAAAAATCACGGGGATATGCAGGTCAATGAGACTTTTAAGCGCGAGTATGACGTTCTGGTAGGACTCAGCGGCGTGGTTGATTTCTTTTTTGAGGGAAGTATGCACGATCTGCTGCAGGAACGGATTGTAGATAGCAGGATCAACGGGAGAATGTGGGAGCTCCCCGACGATTCGCCGCTAAAACAGCCGATTCTGCAGGTGAAATCTGTCAAAAACCAATATTACAGAAGATATTATGTACGCCCTGAACAAAGAATAGAGTATTTTGCTGGAAAAAACGTGCTGGTGTATGGCGCCGGCAATCTGGGACGCAGGGCAATGGCGGAATTGTCCGGCTATTCGGCTGCGGGTCTTTTCCTGTATGATTCGGATCGGAAAAAACAGGGGCAGATGCTGGACGGATACAGAATTGGCTCCCCGGAGCAGTTAAAAGAAAAGTACAGTGAAGGCGGAGGGGTGGTTGTGCCCGCCAATAATTTATCTCTGGTTGAGATTGTGGACAGGGTATTGCAGGAGGGAATGACTGAAATTGCAATCATCAATTAGGCAGGAGGGTTACATGACATTTCTTCTCTTTGGAACGGGAGATTATTACAACAGATATCGAAAATGGTTTGTGAAGGAAAAGGTCGCAGCTCTGTTGGATAATGCACCCGAAAAGCAGAATACCTGTATTGACGGGATCCGGGTTTTATCTCCAGAGGAGGGGGTGCGGATACCCTGCGACGCAATTGTAATCTTAAGCTTTTATTATGCAGCGATGAGACGGCAGTTGTTAGAGTTGGGTGTCGATGAGGCGAAAATATATCATTTTTATGATCTGCACAGACTTATCAGGCTGCAAACGTATGATCCGCCGGTTGCAATGGAGGATGCAGGGGAAAAGATACTGCTTTTATCGCAGGATCTGACGCTTGGCGGTCCTGCTATCGCCCTTTTTCAGGCGGCAAAAGTGCTGAAAGCATATGGCTGGTCTGTGATATATGGATCCATGCTGGAAGGACCGCTTCGCAGACAGCTTGAAGAGGCGGGAATTACGGTGGTGGTGGATGAAAATTTGCAGATCGGAACAATGCAGGACTGCGGCTGGACCAGAGAATTTGCATTGGTGATATGTAATACCATAAATTTTCATGTGTTTTTATCCAGGAGATATACTGATACACCTGTTATATGGTGGCTGCATGATGCGCCGTTTTATTATGACGGGGTGGATAAAGAGTTGCTTCGGGGAATTGACCGGAGAAACTTGCGGGTGGTTTCGGTTGGACCGATTCCCCGAAGGGCGATTCAGACATATCTGCCTGATCTGGAAGTAGGACAGTTGTTGTACGGGGTATCGGATTTGTGCGGAAACGGGCGGAAACACACGACATCCGATAAGATTGTGTTTGTGACGATCGGATATGTGACAGAGCATAAAGGGCAGGATATTCTGCTACAGGCAGTCCGGATGCTTTCGGAGGATGACAGAAGACAGGCGGAGTTTTATCTTGTGGGGCAGGATGCAACATGGATGGCCCGGCAATTGAAGCGGGAGTACGCGGAGCTGGAACATGTGACTTTTACGGGAATGGTTGATAGAGACCGGATAGATCAGCTTTTGCGGGAAGCAGATGTACTCGTGGCTCCTTCCAGACAGGATTCTATGCCGACAGTAGCGGCGGAGGCAATGATGCATTATGTACCCTGCCTGCTCTCTGATGCGGTGGGAACGGCGCAGTACATTGAGGATGGCAAAGAGGGACTTCTTTTTGCAAGTGAGGATGCGAGAGAGCTGGCCGGGCAGATTCACTGGTGTATTGAGAATAGGGAGCAGTTGATTAAAATGGGTGAATGCGCACGCAGCGTTTACGAACAATTATTTTCTGTGGAAGCGTTTGAAAAGCAGCTTCTCAGTCTGGTGCAGGGAAATTAGTGCAGCCGTTTTTTCGTTGGGGAAAAGTGTGCGGCCGGATATAATCAGGAAAGAAGGAACTTGGTGTGTCAGCGTTATTATCATTGTTGAAAGAGTATAAAAACAGAAAAACAGCTATTTACGGATTGAGTGAAGCGACGCAGAAAGTACTGGAGGAATTAGGAAACGAAGTGGATGTGGTCGGTCTTTTAGACAGTTATCAGGTAACGGGCGAACTCTTCGGAAAACAGATTATTTCGCTGGAACAGGCGGTGGCACAGCAGGTCAGCCTGATATTGGTAGCAGCCCGCCCGGGGTCCTGTCGGGCAATTGCCAGAAAGATCGGCGGGATATGCAAAGAACGACATATCGCGCTGTTTGACGTGAGGGGCAACAATCTGTGCGAGACACAGCGTGTCGTTTATGATTTTCAAAAAATACAGGGAATTACCAGAGAGGAATTACTGCGGCGGACACAGATGTATGACGCAGTCAGCTTTGATCTGTTTGATACGTTAATCATGCGCCGGGCGTTGTTTCCGGCAGATGTGTTTGAGCTGGTGGACGACAGGCTGCGGCGGCATGGTATTTTCATTGAAGAATTTTCTGCCAGACGGATGGCAAGTGAAAAGGAATTGTCTAATGGCCGGGCGCCCAAACTGACAGAAATATATTTACATATGAAAAATACTTATCAAATCGCGGAAATAGAGCCGGAGCAGATGGCAATGTTAGAGTGGGAAATTGATTGCGGTCTCGTGGTTCCCCGCAGGGATGTCTGTGAAATGTTTGCAATGCTGGCGGCGCAGGGCAAACAGGTTTTTATTGTGTCTGATTCTTACTATGATGAAAAACAGATCAGAGGTATTTTGAAAAAATGTGGGATTTCAGGATACAAGGGGCTGTTTGTTTCATGCGAATATGGTACAGGAAAAACGCAGGCGCTTTTTCAGAAATACAGGCAGGAGACGAGCGCAAAGCGGTATCTTCATATCGGAGACGATATAACGGCGGATGTCGAACATGCCGAAAAAAATGAAATTTCCGCCTGCCGTTTATATAGTGGAGTGGATCTTCTGGAATCCGCAGGATATATGGGTTTATGGGACTATACGGATGCTTTGTCGGACAGAATCAGAATTGGCATGTTTGTGTCCGGCGTTTTTAACAGCCCGTTTCAGTTTGAGACGAAAGAGAGGCGGATTGGCGTCGGATCAGCTTATGATATCGGCTATATTTTTTTCGCGCCGATGATATGTGATTTCGTGCTGTGGTTTCGCGAAAAGGTGCAGGAGTTTGAATTAAAAAATATTTTTTTCTGCGCAAGAGACGGTTATTTGATCAAGCAGTTATATGACGAACTTTGCAACAGTATTTCCTCAGTTTATTTTTTGACATCCCGGACAGCGGCGATACGGGCAGGCATGGAAAATGAGTCGGATATTCAGTATGTGGGGGAAATGAAATTCAGTGGCAGTCTGAGAAGACAGCTTGAAAAACGGTTTGGAATACATATTGGCGAAACGGAAGAGACTTCTGAACTGCTGGATTATAAGGAACAGATTTTGGAGCGTGCTGCATTAAACAGAAAGAACTATCAGCGATACATTGACAGGCAGATGTTAAAAGAAGGAGACGCAGCCTTTTTTGATTTTGTTGCCAAGGGAACTACGCAGATGTATATGAGCAGGCTCCTGCCGCAGCATCTGAAAGGAATCTATTTTTTACGGTTGGATGAGGAACAGATGCGTGGGAAAAATCTGGATATCGTTTCTTTTTATCATGGTGCGGATAAGAATGACAGCGCCATTTTTCAGGATTACTATATTTTGGAGACTATGCTGACTGCACCTATGCCTTCCGTAAGAGAGTTTGACGAAACGGGTAATCCTGTATATGAGTCGGAAACCAGAAGTGCGGGCGATATCAGATGTTTTCAGGAAGCGCAGGAAGGGATCCGCGGATATTTCAGGGAATATCTGAAGCTGTGTCCCATATCTGCCAGAAAGATAAATAAGAAACTGGACGAGATTTTTTTGTCCATGATTCATAGAATGGAGATTCTGGATCACGATTTCTTATCCCTAAAAGTAGAAGATCCCTTTTTTAACCGGATGACAGATATGACGGATATGCTATAATGTATATATATCTTATTATATAGTTGCCAGCAGGCAACGGAAGGTGGAGCAGTCGATGGACTTTGAATTAACAGCGTCAATGATGTGCGCGAATTACGGTAATCTGGAAAAGGAAGTGCAGGATCTGGAAGCGGGCGGCATTGATTCTTTTCATATTGATATCATGGACGGCCGGTATGTGCCGAATTATGCCATGTCGTTAAATGACATGAAGTATATTGCGTCAGCGACGAAAAAGCCGCTGGATGTTCACCTTATGATAGAGCATCCTAATAACAATATCTCTCTTTTTCTGGAAAACCTGCGAAAGGGAGACACGGTGTACATTCATCCGGAGGCGGAGTATCATCCATCCACCACCCTGCAAAAAATCATCAACGCGGGAATGATACCGGGAATCGCCATCAACCCGGGCACCAGTATCGAGACGGTTATGGAGATGCTGGTGATCGTGAAGAAGGTGCTGGTGATGTCGGTGAATCCCGGCAACGCGGGACAGATGTATCTGCCCTATGTGGGGAAGAAGATTACGAAACTGCTGGCGATTAAGGACGAGATGCACTTTGAGATCTATTGGGACGGCGCCTGCGGCGCGGATAAGATCATACAGTACGCGCCGCGGGGCGTGAGGGGATTTGTGCTGGGAACGACCCTTCTCTTTGGCAAGGGCACGGCTTACGGGGAAACGCTGCACAATATCCGGGAGCTGCATTTTTGACCGGAAAACAGCGGAAAAACCTGTTAGTGCAGGGCTAGGGGAAACTTGAGAGAAAAGTCATAGTCGTTTATGGGCGGACATAGACTGCTATGGGGGATACAAATATGGTGACAGCGTTAGTTTTGTCCGGGGGAACCGGGACAAGGATGGGTGTGGAAATACCGAAACAGTACATAGAGGTGAAGGGCAGGCCCGTTATTTCCTATTGTCTGGCGTGTCTGTTCGGCCACGACGGCATTGATGCGGTGCAGATTGTGGCGGACGAGGTATGGCGGGAGACGATATTGACTTGCATGGAGCGTCTGCATGGCGGGGCCGAATGGAAGAAGAAAGACCGTGGGACTGACAAATTCCGCGGCTTTTCCGCGCCGGGAAAAACGAGGCAGCTCTCGATCCTGAACGGTCTGGAAGATATAAGCAAGTATGCGCAAGATGAGGACTATGTACTGATTCACGATGCGGCCAGACCCATGGTGTCCGAAAAACTGATATGGGATTGTCTGGAGGCAGTGCGGGCCGGACATGACGGCGCGCTTCCGGTTCTGCCCATGAAAGATACGGTGTATTACAGTGAGAACGGCGGGGCGGTTACATCCCTGTTAGATCGCGGCAGGATCTTTGCGGGACAGGCGCCGGAGCTTTTTGTGCTGGGAAAATACATGGAAGCCAACAGGGCGCTTTTGCCGGAACGGATTTTACGGATTAACGGCTCCACGGAACCGGCAGTTATGGCGGGCATGGATATTGCCATGATTCCGGGGGATGAGGGGAACTTTAAAATTACGACCAGGGCGGATTTGGAGAGGTTTCAGGAGAGGGTCTTTGTCTGACAGACATTTTCCATATTTCATATGGTATGTTTGATCTTGCAACTTTCCCCGATTTGTTATATTATATTTTTAATATTTTCGTGGGACAAGCGGCAGATGGCTTTGACTTTATTATATGGAGGTTACTGTATGAGTGAAACATATGTGGAATTGCTGGTAGCGAGAAAGCCGTCCGTGCTGATGCGTTTCTTAAAGATGCTGCTGATTATGCTGACGGTCGTTTTCGCACTGATTGGATTCCTTACGCCCTTTGTGGTGGGAATGCTGATCGCGATTGTGCTGGGCGGATGCGCTTATTTTGCGCATATGAATGCGGAGATCGAGTATGAATACCTGTATCTTGACAGGGAACTGAGCATTGATAAGGTTCTGGCGAAGAGCCGCAGAAAGAAGGCTGGCAGCTATTCTCTGGAGCAGATGGAGATTTTTGCGCCCCTTAATTCCCACAGACTGGATTCCTATAAAAACCGCCAGATGAAGACGGTTGATTACAGCTCTGGCGTAGCTGCACAGCCGGAGCGCCGTTACATGATGATCTGGAACGGTGACACGAAGATTATTCTGGAGCCGAACACGGACATGGTTAAGGCGATCCAGGGTATTGCGCCCCGTAAAGTTTTTACGGATTAGCAGAATAAAGTGGTTTGAGAAATACTGTCAGTTGAAGGGCTGGCAGTATTTTGCATAAAAAAGCGCTGGTCCGGAGCGGAAAACCGGACACTGCAGAATTACTTACTAACACTTACTAACCAGCAGAACACAGGAGGAGAGAAGATGGGTCAGATGATTGGCGAAGGAATTACTTTTGACGACGTGCTCTTAGTGCCGAGCTACTCGCAGGTGATTCCGAATCAGGTAGATTTGACAACGAATCTAACAAAGAAAATCAGGTTGAACATTCCCATGATGAGCGCGGGGATGGATACGGTGACCGAGCACCGGATGGCGATTGCCATGGCCAGACAGGGAGGCATCGGTATCATTCACAAAAACATGTCTATAGAGGCGCAGGCTGAGGAAGTGGACAAGGTGAAACGCTCCGAGAACGGCGTGATCACGGATCCCTTTTCTCTGACACCCGAACATACGCTGGCAGACGCGGACGCGTTGATGGCCAAATTCAGAATTTCCGGAGTACCGATTACGGAAGGCAGAAAGTTAGTCGGTATCATTACCAATCGTGATTTAAAATTCGAGACAGATTTCAAGAAAAAAATTAAGGAGTCCATGACCTCCGAGAACCTGATTACCGCCAAGGCCGGCATTACGCTGGATCAGGCCAAGGAAATGCTTGCAAAAGCCAGAAAAGAGAAGCTTCCCATCGTGGACGACGACTATAATCTGGTGGGACTCATTACCATTAAGGATATCGAAAAAACCATCAAATACCCTCTTTCCGCGAAGGACAGTCAGGGCAGGCTTTTGTGCGGCGCGGCAGTGGGCATTACCGCCAACGTGCTTGACAGGGCAAGGGAGCTGATGGATGCGAAGGTGGACGTGATCGTGCTTGATTCCGCTCACGGGCACTCTGAAAACGTGCTTAAGTGCGTGCGGATGATTAAGGACAAATATCCCGAATTACAGGTGATTGCCGGCAATGTGGCTACGGGAGACGGTACGCGTGCGCTGATTGAGGCGGGCGCAGATGCGGTGAAGGTGGGTATCGGCCCCGGATCTATCTGTACGACCCGTGTGGTGGCAGGTATCGGTGTGCCGCAGATTACGGCGATTATGAGTGCGTACGAGGTGGCGAAAGAATACGGAGTGCCGATCATAGCGGACGGCGGCATCAAGTATTCGGGCGATATGACGAAAGCGATTGCGGCAGGCGGCGACGTCTGCATGATGGGCAGCATGTTTGCAGGCTGCGAGGAGAGCCCCGGCACTTACGAGCTTTATCAGGGCAGAAAATATAAAGTATACCGCGGCATGGGGTCTATCTCCGCCATGGAGAACGGCAGTAAGGACCGCTATTTCCAGACCGACGCCAAGAAGCTGGTGCCGGAAGGCGTGGAAGGTCGTGTGCCTTACAAAGGAAGTGTGGAGGATACGGTGTTCCAGTTGATGGGAGGCTTGCGTTCCGGTATGGGATACTGCGGCACGGCTACGATTGAGGAGTTAAAGCAGAAGGGCAGATTTGTGAAGATTTCTGCGGCTTCGCTCAAGGAGAGCCACCCTCACGACATTCACATCACGAAGGAAGCGCCGAACTATTCGGTGGATGAATAACAGTGTGAGAAGAAATTCTAATCACTCACAGCATGGGCTGTTTCGTGAAGAATTTCTAAGTCTCACGCGCGAAAAGAACTTCTAAAGACGCTCCGCCATAGGACGGAGCGCCAAGAAGTTCTATGTTTCGCGTGGGAGAATGCCCGGAATACGGGCCTTCTCCGCATAGAACTGCTTAAGAGAGCGAGGAAACAATATTATGGAAAAGAAAAATTTAGCGAAAGAGCTTGCGGGGAACGCTTATCCGGGGCGCGGCATTGTGATCGGGAAGTCGGCTGACGGCGCGTATGCGGTGACGGCATATTTTATCATGGGCCGCAGCGGCAACAGCAGAAACCGGGTGTTTGTGGAGGACGGAGCGGGGATACGCACGCAGGCATTTGACCCTTCTAAGATGGAGGATCCGAGTCTGATTATTTATGCGCCGGTGCGTGTGCTTGGCAATAAAACCATTGTCACAAACGGCGATCAGACAGATACGATTTATGAATTGATGGACAGGCAGCAGACTTTTGAGCAGGCTCTGCGCACGAGGGAATTTGAGCCTGACGGGCCGAACTACACGCCGCGCATTTCAGGAATTATGCATCTGGAGAATGCCGGCTACAACTACGCCATGTCCATTTTAAAGAGCAATAACGGCGATCCGTCTTCCTGTAACCGCTACACCTTCGCATATGAGAATCCGAAGGCGGGAGAAGGCCGCTTTATCCATACTTATATGGGGGACGGCGATCCGCTGCCAAGCTTCGAGGGAGAGCCGACGCTTGTGGGGATCGAGGGCGGTATCGACGAGTTTACGAAGACGGTCTGGGAGAATCTGAACGAAGAGAACAAGGTTTCCCTGTTCGTGCGCTACATAGAGATTGCCACGGGAAAATATGAGACCAGGATCGTGAATAAGAACCGGTAGCGGCAGCAAGAGAAAACAGAAACGATAGGAGAGCACAGAGACGATGAATGAACTGGAATTAAAATATGGCTGTAATCCGAACCAGAAGCCTTCCCGTATCTATATGGCGGACGGCGGGGAACTGCCGATTCAGGTGTTGAACGGCAGACCGGGATATATCAACTTTTTGGATGCTTTTAACGGCTGGCAGCTTGTCAGCGAATTAAAGAAAGCCACCGGACTTCCGGCAGCCACTTCTTTTAAGCATGTGTCGCCTGCGGGGGCGGCAGTAGGTCTTCCCTTAGAGGAGACTTTGGCGAAGATTTACTGGGTGGACGATTTGGGAGAACTCTCTCCGCTTGCCTGTGCCTATGCCAGAGCGAGAGGCGCGGACAGAATGAGCTCTTTTGGCGATTTTATCGCCCTCTCCGATGTGTGCGACGCGGACACGGCCAGACTCATCAAGAGAGAGGTTTCGGACGGTGTGATCGCGCCGGGCTATGAGCCGGAGGCGTTAGAGATTCTGAAAGCGAAAAAAAAGGGCGCGTACAATGTGATTCAGATCGACGAAAACTATGTGCCCGCGCCGACAGAGGTGAAGCAGGTGTACGGTATCAGTTTCGAGCAGGGCAGGAACGAGCTGAAAATAGACGATGCCTTCTTTGACAATATCGTGACGAAGGAAAAGGAGCTGCCAAGGCAGGCGAAGATCGATCTGGCGATTGCCATGATTACCTTAAAATACACGCAGTCCAATTCCGTGTGCTATGTGAAGGACGGGCAGGCCATCGGCATTGGCGCGGGGCAGCAGTCCAGAATCCACTGCACGAGACTGGCCGGGACGAAGGCGGACAACTGGTTTTTGAGACAGTCTCCGCAAGTGCTCGGCTTACAGTTCGTAGACGGCATTGGCAGGGCGGACAGGGATAATTCCATTGACCTCTATATCGGGGAGGACTACATGGACGTGCTGGCGGACGGCGCATGGCAGAAGATATTCAAGGTAAAGCCAGAGATCTTTACGGCGGAAAAGAAGCGCGCGTGGCTGGATCAGATGAGCGGTGTTGCGCTGGGGTCGGATGCGTTCTTCCCCTTCGGGGACAACATCGAGCGCGCCCACAGAAGCGGCGTGCAGTATGTGGCGCAGCCCGGCGGATCGGTGCGGGACGATAACGTGATCGGGGTGTGCGATAAGTACGGCATGACCATGTGCTTTACGGGCATACGGCTCTTCCACCACTAGGGAAAAGCAGCGCAGGCGGAAATTGCTTTTTTCAGGCAATAGTGGTATGATTTAGTAGTTGAAAATACTATTAAAGTAAAAAAGATAAAGGAGTGGAAAAGGGACAATGAGTAAGAGTTTTGAGGATCTGTTATCGAAGGTTTCCGAGTGTGAGATGAAGAAGGTTGCGGTAGCGGTGGCGCAGGACAGCGCGGTGCTGGAGGCTGTGGCCGCAGCGAAAGAGCGGGGCATCGCGGAGGCGATTCTTGTGGGCGACGCTGACAAGATCAAAGAGGTGGCAAAGGCAGATAAGGTTGATATCAGCGGTTTCGAGATCATTGATGAGAAAAATGACTACGAGGCAGCCTTAAAAGCAGTCAGTCTGGTGCATGAGGGCAAAGCCGATATGTACATGAAAGGCCTCATCGACACGAAGTCCTTCTTAAAGAGCGTGCTGGACAAAGAGGTGGGCTTGAGAACCGGCAAGGCCCTTTCCCATGTATGTGTGTTTGAGGTGGAGGGGATCGACCATCTTCTGTTCCTGACGGACGTTGCTTTTATGACATATCCCACGCTGGAAGATAAGGTACATATCATCGAGAATACGGTGGATGTGTGCCATGCCTGCGGTATTCCGAACCCGAAGGTGGCGCCTCTTGCGGCGGTCGAGGTGGTGAATCCCAAGATGCCCGTCACGGTGGAGGCGGAAGAGCTGACAAAGATGTGTGAGGAAGGTAAGATTGCAGGCTGTGTTGTGGACGGCCCTCTTTCCCTCGATCTGGCGATTGATCCTGAGGCGGCGAAGCATAAGGGCGCGGAAGGCAGAAAGATCGTCGGCGATGCGGACGTGCTGCTTTTCCCTGATATTCATGCGGGCAATCTGGTTTACAAATGTCTGGTACATACGGCAAAGGTGAAGAACGGCAACATTCTGACCGGCACGAAGGCCCCGGTTATCCTGACTTCCCGCTCCGATGATTTTGAGACGAAGGTAAATTCCCTCGCTCTCGGCGCAGTTATGGCCGGCGCGATGGCGAAGATGAACTGATTTAACAGTTCAGCCGTGGGATCGTGTCATAGACGCGTGGATGCTTGCATACAGAGCGGCTTTGACATGATCTCACGAGCGGAGCGCCCTCACATGAAATAAAAGGTGAGCCGCGTAAGCGGCGACGGATGCGAAGCAGACGCTTTTATGAATGGGAGGGGCTGAACTGTGAATTGTAAATATAAAATAATAATGGGGGTAAGCAAAATGGCAATAAAAAGTTTAATTATCAATCCCGGTTCCACATCCACGAAGATCGGCGTGTTTGAGGATGAAACTCTCCTGTTTGAGGAGACTTTAAGACATTCTACGGAAGAGATCGCACAGTATGAGAAAATCGTGGATCAGAAAGACTTCCGCAGAAAGATCATTGAGGATCTGTTGAAGGAGAAGGATTTCGATGTGAAGTCCTTAAATATGGTAGTGGGGCGCGGCGGTATGTTAAAGCCGATTCCCGGCGGCACCTATGCGGTGACCGATGACCTTCTGGAGGATTTAAAGATCGGCGTGCAGGGTCCTCACGCTTCCAATCTGGGCGGCATTCTGGCGAGAGAGATCGGCGATTCCATCGGCGCGCCCTCCTATATCGTTGATCCCGTGGTGGTTGACGAGCTGGAGCCTGTGTCCAGATATTCCGGCGTGCCGGAGCTTCCAAGAACCAGCGTATTCCATGCGCTGAACCAGAAGGCGGTAGCGAAGCGTTACGCGAAGGAGCAGGGCAAGGCGTACGATTCCCTGAATCTCGTTGTGGTACATATGGGCGGCGGTGTGTCTGTGGGCGCACATAAGAAGGGCTGTGTGGTTGATGTGTTTAACGCCCTTGACGGCGACGGCGCATTCTCCCCTGAGAGAGCAGGCGCGGTACCCAGCGGCGCGCTTATAAAAATGTGCTTTTCCGGGAAATATACGGAGAAAGAGGTTTACAAGAAGTTTGTGGGCGGCGGCGGCTTCAACGCTTACTGCGGCACCAACGACATGCGTGATGTAGAAAAAATGGTGCAGGACGGCGACAAGAAGGCTGAGGAAGTCAGAGAAGCGTTTATCATGCAGGTGGCCAAGGATATCGGCGCGATGGCATGTGTATTGCAGGGCAAGGTGGATCAGATCATCGTGACCGGCGGTATCGCTTACGACAAGGCGGTAGTTGCGGGCCTTAAGGAGAAAGCGGAGTGGATTGCACCCATGACGGTTTATCCCGGTGAGGATGAGCTGATGGCTCTGGTGCAGGGTGGTCTGCGTATTTTGCGCGGCGAAGAAGAGCTGAAAGTATATTGAGAAACGGATTCTCTTGTAATATGAGGCGGCGGAGGGGCGGCAAAACGGGCTCCTCCGCCGTTTACTGCTGGATACGAGGGGTTTTGCTTGAATTTACCCCCTGTATCTGTTAAAATATAGTTTAGTGTTTTGGTATTGTGGGGATTTTTTGAGAGAAAGGCATGTGTCTGCACGGGCGCGTGGAAATGAGAAAACTATGAGCGTGGTACAAAAAATATTCGGAACGCACAGTGAACGTGAGATCAAACGTATTCAGGGTCTGGTTGACAAGATCGAGGGCATGCGGCCTGAGATGATGGAACTGACGGAAGAGCAAATGCGTGATAAGACGAAAGAGTTTAGAAAAAGACTCTCCGAGGGGGAGACTTTGGACGACCTTTTGCCGGAAGCGTATGCGCTTGTCCGGGAGGCGGCCAGAAGAGTGCTTAACACGGAACATTACAGAGTGCAGCTGATCGGCGGCATTATCCTGCATCAGGGACGGATCGCGGAGATGAGAACCGGTGAAGGAAAGACACAGACCTGTCTTCTGCCGGCCTATCTGAATGCGCTGGAGGGGAAGGGCGTGCATGTGGTCACGGTCAACGACTATCTGGCGAAGCGTGACGCGGAGTGGATGGGGCAGGTGCATGAATTTCTTGGCCTGAAAGTGGGATGTGTGTTAAACGACATGAAGCCCGAGGAGCGCAGAGAGGCGTACAACTGTGACATTACCTATGTGACCAACAACGAGCTGGGGTTTGATTATCTGCGCGACAATATGGTTATCTACAAGGAACAGCTCGTGCTCAGGGACCTTCACTATGCCATTATCGACGAGGTGGACTCGGTGCTGATCGACGAGGCCAGAACCCCGCTGATCATATCCGGCCAGAGCGGCAAGTCCACGAAGCTCTACGAGGCGTGCGACATTCTGGCGAAACAGCTCACCAGAGGCGAGGACATGGAAGAGCTGTCCAAGATGGACGCGATCATGGGCGTGGAGCGGGAGGAGACCGGGGACTTCATCGTGAACGAGAAGGACAAGGTGGTGAACCTGACCGCGCAGGGCGTTGCCAAAGTGGAGCGTTTCTTCCAGATTGAAAATCTGGCTGATCCGGAAAATCTGGAAATCCAGCATAATATCATACTGGCTTTGCGTGCGCACAATCTGATGTTCCGCGATCAGGATTATGTGGTGAGCGATGATCAGGTTATGATCGTGGATGAGTTTACCGGCCGTATCATGCCGGGGAGACGTTATTCCGACGGCCTGCATCAGGCGATTGAGGCGAAAGAGCATGTGAAGGTGAAGCGGGAGAGCAAGACCCTTGCCACCATTACCTTCCAGAACTTTTTTAATAAATTCGAGAAAAAGGCGGGTATGACGGGTACGGCCCTCACGGAGGAAAAAGAGTTCCGCGATATTTACGGCATGGATGTAGTGGCGATTCCCACGAACAAGCCTGTGGCCCGTATCGATCAACAGGACGCAGTTTATAAAACGAGAAAAGAAAAATTAAAGGCCATTCTTCTTGCGGTGCAGGAGGCTCACGCCAAGGGACAACCGGTGCTGGTAGGTACGATCAACATCGACGCATCGGAGGAACTTTCCGCTATCTTTAAGAGAAACGGCTTGGAGCATAAGGTGCTGAACGCCAAGTTCCACGAGCTGGAGGCGGAGATCGTGGCGGACGCCGGTATTCACGGCGCGGTTACCATCGCTACCAATATGGCGGGCCGTGGTACGGATATCAAGCTGGACGACGAGGCGAGAGCGGCGGGCGGTCTGATGATTATCGGTACGGAGCGGCATGAGTCCAGACGTATCGACAACCAGCTCAGAGGCCGAAGCGGCCGTCAGGGAGATCCCGGTGAATCGAAGTTCTTTATTTCGCTGGAAGACGACCTGATGCGGCTGTTCGGTTCCGACCGCATGATTACCATGTTTAACGCGCTGGGCATCCCGGAGGGGCAGGAGATCGAGCACAGCGCCCTCACCAAAGCGATTGAGACAGCCCAGAAGAAGATAGAGAATAATAACTTCGGCATCAGAAAGAGCCTGCTCGAGTACGATCAGGTGATGAACGAGCAAAGAGAGATCATTTACGAGGAGAGACGCCGCGTCTTAGACGGCGAGAGCATGAGGGACGCGATCTACAAGATGATCACGGATATCGTGGAAAACTGCGTGGATATCTGTATCGGCGACGACTCCGATTTCGAGGAGTGGGATTACAATGAGTTAAATACCCTGCTGATTCCCACGGTGCCCTTAAAGCCGGTGGACGCGTCGCGGGTGTTAAAGCCTAAGAAAAACAGCCTGAAACAGCAGTTGAAAGAGGAAGCGGTCAAACTCTACGAGAGCAAGGAGGCGGAGTTCCCGGAGCCAGAGGCGATCCGTGAGATCGAGCGTGTGATCCTGCTCAAGGTGATAGACAGAAAGTGGATGGATCACATCGACGATATGGATCAGCTTCGTCAGGGCGCTGGCTTACAGGCTTACGGACAGAAGGATCCGCTGGTGGAGTACAAGCTGAACGGTTATGAGATGTTTGACGAAATGACGCAGAACATCAAGGAGGAAACCGTGCGCCTGCTCTTCCGTGTGCGCATCGAGCAGAAGGTGGAGAGAGAGCAGGTGGCCAAGGTGACCGGCACCAACAAGGACGATACCCTGCAAAAAGGTCCCGTGAAGCGCGCGGAGGCGAAGGTTTATCCAAACGATCCCTGCCCTTGCGGAAGCGGAAAGAAGTATAAGCAGTGCTGCGGCCGGAAGTGACGGACAGGGCAGAAGCGGTGGCTAAAGAGCAGGTTTTGCTTTGGCGAATAGAAATACACTCAGCAATCATACACTAGTCGTAAGGAAAGAAGGTGTATATCGTGAGTAATAGAGAAAGAATTATTGAACTGTTAGATTCGATACCGGACTATAAAATCGGCTATGTGCTGGCATACGTTCAGGGTGTTGCGGCCGATGAAGAGGCAGACGATATCTTTTGCCAGAGAATGGCAGAAAACTATAAAAATGCACCGATTGAGGATAAGGAAGGAATACCGCTTGAAGAATGTTTAAAAGAGTGGGGGCTTGATTGATGTATCAGATTATCATTAAAAAGAAAGCCAAGAAATTTATTGATAAACTTCCTGTCAATGAAAGAAGGCGCGTGGTAGCCGCAATAGAACGACTGCCTGACGGTGAGGATATTAAGAAACTGAAAGGCTACGATGATCTGTTAAGGCTGCGTGTGGGCGATTATCGGATTATATATACAGTGGATAACGGAAAACTAATTGTTTATGTGGTTGATATTGACAACCGTGGAGACGTTTACAAGAGATATTAAGAAAGAAGGTGAAGTTAAGTGGTAGAATTAGACAATATGAAATCGGAGCTTCTTGCGTACGAAAGCCCCTTAGCGGAAGTGAGGGATTCACTTTAACTTAGCAGATAAGGTGAAGCGCATCGAGGAGCTTGACATGGAAATGCAGGCCCCGGATTTCTGGGATGACCCGGAGAAATCCAACCAGAAGATGCGGGAATCCAAAGGGCTTAAGGATATTGTGGAGACGATGGATGGCCTTTCCGGTCAGTATAATGACATTTTGGAACTGATCGAGCTTGGCTATGAGGACAACGACCCCGCCATCATTCCCGATATCGAGGAGGAGCTGGCGTCCTTCAAAGAGACGTTTGAAAACATCAGGATCAGCACCCTTCTCTCGGGCGAGTATGACAGGAACAACGCGATATTGAAATTAAATGCCGGTGCGGGCGGCACGGAGAGCTGCGACTGGTGTGGTATGCTTTACCGCATGTATACCCGCTGGGCGGAGCGGAAGGGCTATTCGCTGGAAGTGATTGACTATCTGGACGGCGACGAAGCGGGTATCAAGTCGGTGACCTTCCAGATCAACGGCGAGAATGCCTATGGCTATCTGAAATCGGAAAAAGGCGTGCACAGGCTTGTGCGGATTTCTCCTTTCAATGCGCAGGGCAAGCGGCAGACTTCCTTCGTGTCCCTTGACGTGATGCCGGACATCGAGGAGGACGTGGATGTGGAGGTGAAGGACGAGGATATCCGCATCGACACTTACCGAAGCAGCGGCGCGGGCGGCCAGCACATCAATAAGACTTCTTCTGCTATCCGTATCACCCATTTCCCGACAGGGATCGTGGTGACCTGTCAGAACGAGCGCAGCCAGTTCCAGAACAAGGACAAGGCGATGCAGATGCTAAAGGCGAAACTCTATATGCTGAAACAGGAGGAGAATGCGGAGAAGCTGTCGGATATCCGGGGCGATGTGAAGGAAATCGGCTGGGGCAACCAGATCCGTTCCTATGTCATGCAGCCATACACGATGGTAAAAGATCACCGGACAAACGAGGAGTCCGGCAATGTGGACGCGGTGATGGACGGTGCGATTGATCCGTTTATCAATGCGTATTTGAAATGGATAAATAGTTAAGCGACAGGATGTTCAGTCAGTCAGGGCAGGAGACAGGTATGCCCTGACTGACTGAACATATTATAAGGAAAAATATGAAAAGCAGATATCTGTTAACTTATCTTAGAAGATTCGTTCTTTTCGTTTTTGTCGTATGCCTGACAGGGCTTTTCAGGGAGCATTATCAGACGATACAACATAAAAAGTATATGGACAATCTGAGCAGTACGGTGAAAGCGGAGGAGGCAGAAGAAGATACGGAAGTAATTGAAACAGAAGCGGCAGACAATACGGCGGAAGCGGAGGAACGGAATACAGATACGCAGGAACAGCCAGTCATGGATAGATTTGCCGCGCTTTGCGCCAAAAACAATGACTTAACGGGCTGGATTTCTATTCCGGATACGGTGATTGATTATCCGGTCATGCAGTGTGCGGATAACGAATTTTATCTGCACCATGATTTTGATAAGAGAGAAGACAGGTATGGCTGCTTATATGTGAAGGATATTGCAGATGTCAATACGCCGGGCACCAATTTTGTCATATACGGACATAATATGAAAGACGGAACCATGTTTGGTATGTTAGACCAGTATCTGGAGCAGTCTTTTTATGACAAACACCGGCAGATTTTTTTTGATACACTTTATGAGGAGCGGAAATATGAGATCATGTCTGTCTTTCTTTCCAATGCAAATGGTGATCAGGAAACAGGATTTAAGTATTATCAGTTTTATCAGGCAGATACAGAGGAAGAGTTTGCATACTTTTATGATCATATAATGGATAAAGCGCTGTATGATACGGGGGTGACAGCGGAATTTGGAGATACATTTCTTACGCTGTCCACTTGCGCTTACCACGAGGAAGACGGAAGAATTGTGGTGGTAGCTAAAAGAGCAGAAGAGTAATGAGAGGGGGAAACGGGATGAGAAAGAGTAAAAACAAAGGTTACAGGTGGATAGCGGTGATGCTGACGGCGGCTCTGCTGGTCGGACAGTGCCGGGTGACCGTACTGGCAAAGGAAGGGACTGCTCCCACGGAAACGGGCATTCCGGATGAAAATAAGGATGGCACGCAGATGGGTGGCGCTGATGTGGCGGACAAAGACGCGCCGAAAGACGACGAAGATGACGGCGCAGAAGGAGGCGGCACAGGCAATGACGGCGCAGGGGAGGCCGGCGATGGAGACAATAGCGGCGCAGGGGAAAACGGTGATGGTGAAGACAATGGCGGCACGGAAGAAGGCGGCGCCGGTGATGGTGCAGACAATGACGGCGCAGGCAGTGGTGGCGCAGGGGAAGCGGGTGATGATGCAGGCAATGGCGGCACGGAAGAAGGCGGCGCAGATGATGACGAAGAGAACAACCCTGCCGCGGCTGATGACGGGACAGGAGACGAGGGCGCGGAAGAAGCTGTTTCACAAAATGCGCTGTCTGAGGAAGCGGGGACGGCGCTGACGCAGGATGAGGGTATGGAAACGTATGCGGCTGATGGTACGATCTGGGATGATGGTTCTCATCTTTGGTACAGGGTGACGGGAAATGGCGAAGTCGAAGTAAAAGGGGAAGACCCGGATAACAGGGTAGCAAACGTAATCATTCCTGAATCATTCGTGAAGGATGGAGTTACCTGGCGTGTGACAGGAATAGGGGCAAGCGCATTTCAGAAGAGCTGGACGCTGGAAAGGATTTCCATACCGGCAAGTGTGGAGCGTATAGGGGATAATGCATTTTCGCTCTCCGCTCTTTCCGACGTTACGATAGCGGAAGGCGTGAAAGAAATAGGAAATAGAGCGTTTGATAGCTGCTTTTTGAATAGCATAACGATACCGAAAAGCGTGAGAAGCATAGGGGAGAGGGCATTTGCCCATAACGAAGATTTAAAGAGTGTAACGATACCGGAAGGTGTGGCAGGTATAGAGAAGGGGACATTTGATAGATGCACCAGGCTTGCGAAGGTAGAGATACCGGGAAGCGTGACGAGTATAGGTGATGGCGCGTTTAGCTCTTGCAGCAGTCTGACCAGTGTGACAATACCGGCAGGCGTGACGGAAATAGAGGAAACTGCGTTTGCAGGGAGCGGCTTGACCAGCGTAGAGATACCGCAGGGTGTGACGTGTATAGAGACGGCTGTGTTTGAGAACTGTAAAAGATTAACCAGTGTAACGATACCGGAAGGTGTAACAAATATAAAGAAGAACGCATTTTATGGATGTGAGGGCTTAACCGCCATAGAGATACCGCAAAATGTGACGCAGATAGGGGAGGCTGCATTTTATAAATGCAAAAAATTAACCAGCGTAGAGATACCGCAAGGTGTGACGCGTATCGAACAATATACATTTGCGTCTTGTAGCGGTTTAAATAATGTGGAGATACCGGGAAAGGTAACAAGTATAGGTGATGGCGCGTTTTCAGATTGCAGCAGTCTGGCCAGTGTGACAATATCAGAAAAGGTATTGACGATAGGTGTGGAGGCGTTTAAAAATTGTGGCCAATTGAAAGCGTTTTATATTGTTGTATCATCAGATGTGAACATCCGGTTTCCGCAGGTCGGGAGAGACGCATTTGCTCCATTTCCCGACAATAATGAGGTGAATAAGAGATATATTCATTTTTTTGGTACATATGATACGAGTAAGGATGAATTGAGGGGACAAGCCTATACTGATGCCTTTAAAGAGGCCGCGAAAAATGACGGCGATGCAGACAATGGCAGATGGTACGGCTGGTCCTATGAAGGAGTGACCGTAGATACTTACACTGTGACCATCAACGTGAAGAAAGACAAAAATCCATGGAGCGGCCACAGCAGAACCTTTGCCCTGCTTGGCGGCGGTGGCGGCGGTTTTCTCGAAGTGCAGGGACAGACGAAAGACAGCTCTTACAGCATCAGCCGGGTGCCGGATGGGACCTACCGCGTCTATGATGTCACGGGCATTTCCGCGGATTCCCTCTATTCCGGGGCGGGGAATCCGGGGATGGATGTGCGTGTGAGCGGCACGGACACGCAGGTGGATGTGACGGTCAACGGGGCGGACGGGGAAGAAGACGTTCATTACTATACGGCGACTTTCTATGATGGCGCGGATGCGTATAAAGCCGGAACCCCGCAGGAGCCGCAGATTGTCCTGCGCGGGCGGCAGGTGTTGAAGCCGGCGGATCCGGGCAAAGCGGATTACGATTTCGCCGGGTGGAAGACGACGGACGGCGGCAGCACATCCTATGATTTTGCCGCTGCTGTGACCGATACCACAGGTATCTTTGCAAGCTGGGATGAAAAGCCGGAAGGGGACGATAAGCCCGGTGGGGATGAAAAGCCGGGAGGAGACGATAAGCCCGGTGGGGATGAAAAGCCGGGAGGAGACGATAAGCCCGGTGGGGATGAAAAACCGGGAGGAGACGATAAGCCCGGTGGGGATGGAAAACCGGGAGGAGACGATAAACCGGATGGCGGTGACAAGCCGGATGGCAGCGATACGTCAGACGGCGGGGATAATCCGATTCCGGGTGGCGGAGACGGTGACACAGGGGATATACAGACAACTGCCGTGGTACAGACAACGGCGCCTCAGGCCGTAAACAGTGCAGCAGAAAATGCCCGGGCGTCTGACGGCGCAGAACAGGGATCAGAAAAGGCGGCGTCAAACGGGGGAGAGCCGAAAACCGGCGATTCCACTCTGGTGGAAATTTACGCTACGGCAGCCATGATTGCCGGGCTGACGTATCTGCTTCTCTGGTTCATGGAAGAAGGCCGCGGTATGACTGAGAGGGAGAAGGAAGTGTTTGTGAAGGCGTTTATCCGATGGGCGAAGAAGGGCGGCAGATTCAGGAAGTGTTGTGCGATCGTGGCAATTTTCTGTCTGCTGGTGTACTATCACGGTATCGGAAAACGTGCGGGTCAAAACGGTTTTGACAGGGAATACCTGGGACAGGCGATGTGATTACAAAAAATCGAGCGTCGGCACGCTCGATTCAGAGAATGCTTCGCATTCTCCTTCAATGATTTATGCAGTCGCACTTTCCTGTTAAAGTAAAAAGGCCGCTCTCAGGCGGCCTCCGTATTATGCTGAATCAGATCCAGAAAGAACGCGGCTTCCGTGGCGGCTATATAGGGGATAACCCACAGCAGGGCGAGTCCCCAGGATAACAGTCCGAGAAGCATGAGCGGAAGAAAACTTACATAGAGATAGAAGAGCCGTCCCTTGTGATGCACCATGAGACGCCGGCTTTTTCGCAGCAGCTCCTTAGCCGTGTACTGCGGAAAATCGTGGAGCAGGAAAAATGCCTGTGCATAAAAAAGTGTCAGCATGACGGTAACCACTCCCGACAGAATCAGGGAGAGGGCGTAGGGCAGCATAAGCTTTATCGCCCGGTCCGGATGATTTAAATTTGTCATCATCAGGTAATTCAAAATAATCTGCGGCAGGCTTCCTATATAAGTGATCAGGGCGATCCATGCCTGCATGGCGACGGCTTTGTCAGGGCAGAGCCGAAACCCGTAAAACAGATCGGCCACTGAGACCGGATGGCCGCAGATCAGCTTTAAATAAAGGTAGGCGTTGCCCGACGTAAACAGTCCGGTCAGCACGGAAACCAGAAACATAATCGCGTAGTAGAGAACCGTGCCGGATATCGTGGAGAGATCAACGACCAGACTCACGGCGATGGTGGCTGTGCCTGAAATGGCGCCGTTTAACAAAAAAGCGCCGATGACCGTGCCGTAATGCCCGAGAAGACGCTCTCTGGCGCTGGCTTTCAATTCTGCCGAAGATTTAAACTGGTTCATGTCAGACTGCCTCATCGAAGTTCATGCCGCGGTATTTGTTTGCCGCGTCAGAGGACTTCATATCTTTCTGGTAAGGATTTTCCTCGTTGAAATACTTGATCTGGGTGGCGGTGGTGCCGCCTGATACATAGGTCCGGCCGCACTCAGGGCAGATATCCGTGTGGATGGATACATTGCAGGAAACCACCTTGCCGTTTTTCTCGGCGGCTTTCTGGTAAGCGTTGCTCACATGCTCCTGCTCGTGGCTTCTTACCTTGGAAGCCGCCGATTTGGGATCAATGTGGGAGGGCGCTTTGAAGGAGACGTCCCCCTCGTCGGAGCCGTCCTGATATTTGCGGTTCTTGCACGTCTCGCACTCAGCGGGCGAGGATTTTTTTCCGGCCTGCTTTTCAGTGGATTCGCCGGGATTGCGGACGATAACGCGGCCGTCTTCGGACGCCTGCGGGGAACCGGGCATATTCTGCGCGGCGGCTTCTGCCCTGCGGGAGCCGGAAGTATAAGGAATATAATTGGAAGTTCCCATAATCGGAGAGATCGTCATCATGTTACCCTGCCTTTCTTCTCAAAATAAACTGATTTATTCAAATTCTTCATCCCACATATCGTAGATTTCGTCCATCATCTCATAGTAAGAGATACCGTACTTTTCCTCGCAGACCTTGTTGACCTCTTCGGTCAGTTCCGGGGAAAGCCGGGGAAGGGAAAACACCAGCCAGACAGCGGAAACGCACAGCACCACGTCCAGCACAAGTCCGGTAATACAGCACGCCATGCCCGCCTTCGCCATGCCGGTCATTTTCCTCGCGCCGCCCTTTGAGAGGATTGCGAGCACAATGCCGACGCCGCCCAGAAGAAAGGGCAGGGACAGTCTCAAAAGTAAAAGGCTGCCAAGCGTGATAACACCCAGAATCATCGAGGCGGTGGCCATACCGTCGCCCCTGGGTTTTTCGGGGGCAGGCTGTAAAGGCGCGCCGTAAGGATTGTACGGGTTGTTATTATACGGGTTATTATTGTTGTAAGGGCCGCTGCCATACGGATTATTGTTGTAAGGATTGTAACCGCCGCCGGGTCCGCCCTGCGGATTATTTGGCTGATAGTCCATAATACCTCCATGCCGGAGTCTGCAAAACCATGTCTGCAAGACTTCTGTTACTTATAATCTTCTATAGTTTAGCATATTTTTCCGAAAAAAACCATAGCTTCACATGCGCGGACAATATTTTTCTTATATTTTTCTTAATTTAGGTATGCATTTCCTGTGGCGGAATTTGGATTTATCCTGTATAATAAAAACGTTAGGCTAAAGAATGCATGTATACTTTGGCGTGGTGAAGCGATAAAGAAGAGGGTACTTATGGACATTATACTTAAACTAAAAGAAGAATTACAGGTAGAAAAATGGCAGGTGGAGGCGGCGGTATCGCTGATTGACGAGGGCAACACGATTCCTTTTATCGCCCGCTACCGGAAGGAGATGACAGGCTCCTTAAACGACGAAGTTTTGAGAGATCTGCATGAGCGGCTTACTTATCTGCGGAATCTGGAGGAGAAAAAGGCGCAGGTCCTTGGCAGCATCGAAGAGCAGGGCAAGCTGACCGATGAGCTTCGGGAGCGCATCGAGGCCGCGCAGACCATGGTGGTGGTGGAGGATCTTTACCGCCCTTACCGGCCGAAGAGAAAGACACGCGCGGGCGTGGCGAAAGAGAAAGGCTTAGAGCCGCTTGCGGCGTTTATACTGGCGCAGGAGACGACGGCTCCGGTAGAGGAAGAGGCGGCGAAGTACATCCATGAAGACGAGGATGAGGCGAAGGCCGTGAAGACGGCGGCTGAGGCGCTGCAGGGGGCGAAGGACATTATCGCGGAACAGATTTCCGACGAGGCGGATTACCGCATCTATATCCGCGACGTGACCATGAAGGAAGGAAAGCTCGTAACTGCCGCAAAGGACGAGAAGGCCGAGAGCGTTTACGAGATGTATTATCAATATGAAGAACCCGTCTGCAAAGTGGCGGGACACCGGGTGCTGGCGATCAACAGGGGCGAGAACGAGAAGTTCCTGATAGTGAAAATCGAGGCGCCCGAGGAGCGGATTCTGCAGTTTCTGCGCACCAAAACTATAATAAATGACAATCATGTCACATCTCCGATTCTGGAGGAAGTAATCGCTGACAGTTATGACAGACTGATTGCGCCCGCCATCGAGCGGGAGATCAGAAACGACCTCACCGAGAAGGCGGAGGACGGCGCTATTTCCGTTTTCGGAAAAAATCTGGAGCAGCTTTTGTTACAGCCGCCCATCAAGGGTAAGGTGGTGCTTGGCTGGGATCCGGCTTTCCGCACGGGCTGTAAGCTGGCTGTGGTGGACGAGACGGGAAAAGTGCTCGACACGAAGGTGATTTATCCGACCGCGCCGCAGAACAAGGTGGAACAGGCGAAGGCGGAGCTGAAAAAGCTGATTAAGAAATATAACGTTTCCCTGATTTCCGTTGGAAACGGCACGGCGTCAAGAGAGTCCGAGCAGGTGATTGTGGAGCTGATTAAAGAGCTGGACGTGCCGGTGCAGTATGTGATCGTGAACGAGGCGGGCGCTTCCGTCTATTCCGCGAGCAAGCTGGCCACGGAGGAGTTCCCGGAATTTGACGTGGGACAAAGAAGCGCGGCTTCCATTGCCAGAAGACTGCAGGATCCGCTGGCGGAGCTTGTGAAGATCGATCCCAAGTCCATCGGCGTGGGGCAGTATCAGCACGACATGAACCAGAAGAAGCTGAGTGAGGCTCTTGGCGGCGTTGTGGAGGACAGTGTGAACCGGGTCGGCGTGGATCTGAACACCGCTTCCGCTTCCCTGCTTGAGTACGTCTCCGGCGTGACCAAAGTGATCGCCAGAAATATCGTGGAATACCGGGAGACGAACGGCCGCTTTTCTAACAGAAAACAGCTTCTCAAGGTGGCCAAGCTGGGGCCTAAGGCATTTGAACAGTGTGCCGGTTTCATGCGCATTGCGGACGGCGATAACCCGTTAGACGCCACCAGCGTGCATCCGGAATCCTATGAGGCGGCCGGGAAACTGATGGAGAAGCTGGGACTGACTATGGAGGATGTGAAGGAGGCGCAGAAGAAGGCAGCGGTGAAGAAACCGGCTCCCGCGAAGGAAAAAAAGCCCCGCCAGAAAAAGCCGGTGATCCGCAACACGGACACAGCCATGGGGAAAGCCCTCGCGGCGGCTCTTGGCGGCGTGGATATGGCAGCGGAAGAAAATGACACAAATGTCACAAGTTCCGGCTCCGGACAGACCGCGGTGAGCAATCTGGCAAAGCGGGTCAAGGATAAGAAAAAGCTGGCCGAGGAGCTTGGAATCGGGGAAATCACACTGGCAGATATTTTGACCGAACTGGAAAAACCGGCCCGTGATCCGAGAGACGACATGCCCGCGCCGATCCTTAGAAGCGACGTATTAGATATGAAGGATTTAAAACCCGGCATGATCCTGAAAGGGACGGTCAGAAATGTAATCGACTTCGGCGTATTCGTGGATATCGGTGTACATCAGGACGGACTGGTACATATCTCGCAGATTACGGACCGCTACATCAAACATCCGCTGGAGGCGGTCAGTGTGGGAGATATTGTGGATGTGCAGGTGCTCACGGTGGATGTGCCGAAGAAGCGCATCGGTCTGACCATGAAAATCGGCAGGGAGAACGCACCGGCGAAAAAGTAGCGGATCAAGCCGGTGGTAAGCCGCGGAATGTAAGAAAAAGCCGTTCACCCAAAAGCCCGGTAAAGGAATGTGAAATCCGGTGCGGGCGTGAATGGCGGCAGAGTGTAAGAAAAGGAGTTTAGTCATGCTTAAGTACATTGTGAAGAGAATTTTGCTGGCGGTCGTGACGATCTGGGCGGTTGCCACACTCACCTTTTTTCTGATGAATCTGGTGCCGGGCGGCCCGTTTTTGTCGGAGAAAGCGATCAGCCCCCAGGCGCAGGCGGCGCTGGAGGCGAAGTACGGACTGGATAAGCCTATGTCCCAGCGCTACGTGAATTATATGATGGGGGCGCTCCATGGGGATTTCGGAGACAGCCTGAAACAGAGAGGCCGTACCGTCATGTCTATCATTTCCATGAAATTTCCGGTGTCCGCGAGAGTCGGCGGTATATCCGTTCTCGTGGCGCTGATTCTGGGTATCCCGCTTGGCAGTATCGCTGCCTTAAAGAGGGGAAAGCCGGCGGACAGTATCATCAGCGTGATTGCGACCTGCGGCATCGCGGTGCCGAGTTTCGTGATCTGTACGGTGCTCATGTATTTTGTGGGCGTTAAGCTGGGGCTTCTGCCGACCATGGGCCTGGAGAGTGCGAAGCATTATGTGATGCCGGTGATCGCCCTGTCTTTCTATCCCACGGCCTATATTATGCGTCTGATGCGTTCCTCCATGCTGGATGTGCTCGGACAGGATTATATGCGCACGGCCAAGGCCAAAGGACTGGCAGGCGGAAAAATTCTCTTTAAACACGCGCTGCGAAACGCGATTCTGCCGGTAGTCACCTATGTGGGACCTATGTTAGCTTACACCATCACAGGCAGCTTCGTGGTGGAGAAGATTTTCGTCATCCCGGGACTGGGCGGAGAGTTCATCAAGGCTATCAACGGGCGTGACTACACGCTTATTATGGGTTCGACGATCTTCCTCGCGACCCTGGTCATTGTGATGAATGTGGTTGTGGACATCATCTACAAGCTGGTTGACCCGAGAATTAAGTTGAAATGATATCACAGGGTCATAATGACAATATTGCCCGTGCTGGTATGGAAGCAGCCATTGGCATTTATAATCTTCTAACTATGAGGAAGCGGCAGGCTACGCAGTAACTTAACGGATTCCTCATGGTTGGAGGATTGCAGGAAGCGCAGCAGTGGAGCAATCCGTGATATTTAGTAGATATAAAAGAAAGGTATGATATTACAATGAAAGAAAATCCCTTAAGTTTTCAGTTAAAACTCAAGCCGGAAGATTTTCTGCCGGCTACGGAGGAAGAAAAACAGAGTCAGGTCATCATGCGCGAGAGCGTGAGTTTTTGGAAGGACGGTATGCGCCGGCTCCGGAAAAATAAGGTGGCGATGGTTTCGCTGGTTGTGATTATTGTGGTGATGATATTTTCCTTTATCGTTCCCGCTTTTTATCCTTACACATATAAGGAGCAGATCAAGGGGGCAAACAGCCTTGCTCCTATGGAGTATTCGGCGGAGGAACAGGCGCGGATCGATGCGGGAGAGAAAGTGTTCCCCCATTTTTTCGGCACGGACAAGATGGGGCGTGATTACGCCATCCGTGTGATGATGGGAAGCCGCATTTCCCTGCTTGTTGGTCTTGTCGCGACGTGTATTATCCTGGTCATCGGTTCCGCTTACGGTTCTGTTGCCGCTTTCTTCGGCGGCTGGGTGGATCTGGTGATGATGCGTATTGTGGATATCATTTATACAATTCCCGATATCCTTCTCATCGTTCTTTTGTCCATGTCTTTGAAGGCGCCGCTTGCCAATCTGGCGACCAAGCCGGGTTTCCACTGGCTCAATATCGTGGGTGAGAATCTGATCAGTATCTTTGTGGTGTTTGCCCTGCTCTACTGGGTGGGCATGGCGAGAATGGTCAGGAGCCAGGTGCTCATGTTAAAAGAGAGCGAGTATGTCACGGCGGCCAGGGCTTTAGGCGTTAGCAACGGCAGAATTATCAAGAAGCATCTGCTGACCAACTGTATCGGCACCCTGATCGTGACGACGACACTGCAGATTCCGTCCTCCATCTTTACGGAGAGTTTTTTGAGTTTCTTAGGTCTGGGCGTTGCGGTGCCGCTGCCCTCTCTTGGAAGTCTTGCCAGCGACGCGCTAAACGGCATTAACACGTATCCGTATCTGCTGTTTATCCCGGCGCTGCTGATCAGTCTGATTATTTTAAGCTTTAACCTGCTCGGGGACGGTCTCAGAGACGCCTTTGACCCGAAGCTGAAAAACTAGAAAACAGGAGGGGATCGAAAGAATGGGAGAATATCTGGTAGATGTAAAAAACGAACGGCTTTCTTTCTTCACGCCCGCCGGAGAGGTTAAGGCGTTAAACGATGTCTCCATCCGTCTGAAGGAGGGAGAGGTCTTGGGAATCGTGGGAGAGAGCGGTTCCGGCAAGTCGGTGACGGCGTACAGCCTGATGGGACTTACCGCCCACCCGGGGAAACTCCTCGGCGGTGAACTGCATTTTAACGGGCATCAGGTAGAGAAGATGACCGAGAAAGAAATACGAAAATTTCGTGGAAATGAGATTTCCATTATCTTTCAGGATCCGATGACCAGCCTGAACCCGGTTTATACCATCGGCAATCAGATTACTGAGGTGATCCGGCTCCACACGGACAAGACGAAGCAGCAGGCAAAGGAGCGCGCGAAGGAACTGCTGGAGCTGGTGGGCATCAACGAGCCGGACAAGCGTTTAAAACAGTATCCGCACGAGCTGTCGGGCGGTATGCGGCAGCGTGTGATGATCGCCATCGCGCTGGCCTGCGAGCCGAAGCTTTTGATTGCGGACGAGCCGACCACGGCGCTGGACGTGACGATTCAGGCGCAGATTCTGGAGCTGATGATGGAACTTAAGGACAAGCTCGGCATGGCGATCATTATGATCACCCATGATCTGGGCGTGGTGGCAAGCATGTGCGAGCGCATCGCGGTTATGTACGCGGGCAGAATCATTGAGTACGGCACCACGGACGATATTTTCTATCATCCGAAGCACGAGTACACGAAGGGACTGATCCGCTCCATTCCAAGACTGGACACGAAAGAGCATGAGAGGCTGGTTCCCATCGAGGGAACGCCGGTGGATATGCTGAATCCGCCTGCGGGCTGTCCTTTCGCGCCCCGCTGCGACGCGGCCATGCATATCTGTCTGCGGGAAATGCCGCCTGTTACCACATTCGGCGACGTGCACTATACCCAGTGCTGGCTGAACCAGAAGGAAGAGATGGAGAAAGGAGCGTCCCATGAGTAAGCATTTGATAGAAGTAGAGCATCTGCGCCAGTATTTCCCGGCGGGAGGCTTCGGAAAAAATAAAAAATTTGTGAGAGCGGTGGATGACGTCTCCTTCTATGTGGAGAAGGGGGAAACCCTCGGGCTGGTGGGAGAATCCGGCTGCGGCAAGACCACCACGGGGCGCACCATGCTGCGGCTTTATGAGCCTACGGGCGGGAAATTCACCTTTGACGGGGACGTCATCTTCGATGTGGAGAATAAGCAGTACGCGAACATGCTCCCCTACAGAAAACGAATGCAGATCGTGTTTCAGGATCCTTATGCAAGTCTTGACCCGCGCATGACGGTTGGCGACATCGTGGGAGAGGCCATTGACGTGCACAAGCTGGCGGAGAGTAAACAGGACCGCTACGATCAGATCATACACATTCTGGAGCGTGTGGGCTTAAATTCGGAGCACGCGAACCGCTACCCCCACGAGTTTTCCGGCGGTCAGAGACAGCGCGTGGGCATTGCCAGAGCGCTGGCGGTGCATCCCGAATTCATTGTCTGTGACGAGCCGATCTCGGCGCTTGACGTGTCCATCCAGGCGCAGGTCATCAATATGTTTGAGGACTTGCAGGAGCAGATGGGGCTGACCTATCTGTTTATCGCTCACGACCTGTCGGCGGTGAAGCACATTTCCAACCGCATCGGCGTGATGTATCTGGGCAGAATGGTGGAGCTTACGGACAGCTATACGCTGGTGGACCGCCCCCTGCACCCTTACACGAAGAGTCTGATCTCGGCAATTCCCGTAGCAGATCCGAAACAGGCGAGAGAGAGCCGGCGTATCGTGCTGGAGGGAGACGTGCCAAGCCCCTTAAACCCGCCGTCAGGATGTACCTTCCGCACCCGCTGCCCCTATGCCGACGAGAGGTGCGCGGCGGAGGTTCCGGAGTGGAAAGAAGTGGAAAACGGCCATTTTTGCGCCTGTCACCATATTGACAAGTGCAATTAAATGTGATAAACATGTTAGATGGTAAAGTAAATCATTTTAGAAGAGGAGGAAAAGATTATGAAAAAGAAAGTAATCGCGCTGATGCTGGCAGCGGCTATGGTTGCCGGTGTGACGGCCTGCGGCGGCGGTTCTGCGGAACCGGCTCCGACGCCCGGGATCGACGATGCGTCAGAAACCACAGAGGGGGGGGAGGCTCCCACGGATGATACTGGTGCTGACAGTACTGCACCCGCAGCTTCCGGTGAAGGGAAAATCCTGTCTGTACAGATCGGCCCGAACCCCGAGACCATCGACCCGGCGTTAAACAGCGCAGTGGATGGCGGTAACATGATATTACACACGTTCGAGTGCCTTTTGACGGTGGATCAGGACGGCAAGCTGGCTCCCGGCCAGGCTGAGACCTGGGAGACTTCCGAGGACGGCCTGACATGGACATTCCATTTAAGAGACGGTTTGAAGTGGTCTGACGGTTCCGCCCTCACGGCAAACGATTTCGTATACAGCTGGCGCAGAGTCTGCGATCCCATGGTAGCGGCTCCCTATGCAGAGACCGTTCTCGGCATGGTAGAGGGCTATGCGGACGCGATCGGCGGCAATCTGGAAGCGCTCGGCGTGGAAGCGCCCGATGATAAAACCTTTGTGGTTCATCTCTCCCAGCCCTGCTCTTACTTCGGCTCTCTGGCAGCTTTCGCTACCTTAAGCCCGGTACAGCAGGCAACCATCGACGCCAACGGCGACGGATGGGCAGTAAATGCTGACACCTATATTACCAACGGATGCTTTTATATTTCCGAGTGGGTGCCCGGTTCTTATATCATGTGCACGAAGAACCCCAACTACTGGAATGCTGACGCGATTAAATTAGACGGTATCAAGTTCAACCTGATCGAAGACCCCAACGCGTCCTACAGTGCATATCAGACAGGCGAAGTGCTCTTCATCAAGGATGTTCCTACCGAGGAGATTCCTTCCTTAGAGGGCAACGAGGAGTTCTACGTAGATCCGATTATCGGAACCTACTACCTGAGTCTGAACACAGAGAGAGAGCCCTTCAACGATCCCAAGGTGCGTAAGGCGCTGAGCCTTGCCATCGACCGTGAGTATGTGGCAAATACGCTGATGCAGGGCACCTATTCTCCTGCAAGCAATTTCATGGGTCCCGGCTGGATTGACACGGATGGTTCTCAGTTTATTGACAATGCAAACGGTGGCAAGCCTTATATCGACACGGCAAACCACGAGGCGAACGTGGAGGAGGCGAAGCAGCTTCTGGCGGACGCAGGTTACCCGGACGGCGCAGGCTTCCCTGCCATCACTTACTCCACCAACGATACAGGCTACCACAAGGTAGTGGCTGAGTATTTACAGCAGGCATGGGCGGAGATCGGCGTTGAGCTGCAGGTAGATATCGTAGAGTGGGCAAGCTTCACCCCCATGAGACGTAACGGTGACTACGATGCTTCCCGTAACGGCTGGGTAGGCGACTACAGCGATCCTTCCAACATGCTGGATCTGCTCTACTCCAGTAACGGTAACAACGACGGTAAGTTCAACAATGCAGAGTACGATGCGGCTATGGATACTTCCAGAACCACACTGGATGCGGCAGAGCGTTCCGCAGCCCTTCACAAGGCGGAGGACATCCTTATGAATGAGGCTGCCTGTGTACCTGTTGCTTACTACAATGACTTCTGGTTACAGAGCAGCAAGATCCAGAATATGTGGCATTCCGCATACGGCTACTGGTACTTCATGTACGCTGACATTGCTGAATAAAAAATAAGATAAAAGGCGTAAGGCTTCTATGGATTTGAGGGGTCTTACGCTTTTTTTTGCCAGGTATTTGCCATAACATAGACTTTATAATTCCGATGTGGTATGCTTATATTGTAACAGCAATAAGCCACAGGAAAAGGCAGGTGATCGTATGCCAAACAATGCAGAAATCGCTAAAACCACGATAGATGATTTCAGAGAAATACAGGAGTATATGTTATTGGCGAAGAAAGAGAACGCGACAGAGACATATGCCAAGTTGAAAAAGAAGTATATTTCTTTGAAAGCATTGCTAAATGTTTTAGGCGTAAATCTTACGGATATTGACGAAATCAAAGAGTAAATTGCAGCTTGATTTTAGCGTGCTCACGTGGTATTCTATTACAGGAAAACAAAATAAGAGAAAAGTTCTTCGGGGCAGGGTGCAATTCCCTACCGGCGGTGACAGTCCGCGACCCGTTATCATTTAAGCGTTTACCCGCGCGGGAATGAAACGGCTGATCTGGTGAAATTCCGGAACCGACAGTATAGTCTGGATGAGAGAAGACGGATAAAGTGACAGAAATGTCATATTTATCAGGCAGAAGTCTGTGCCGCTGGCACAGTGCACAGACTGCTCAGTGTGTATGATATGCCCCCGGAGTTTCGGCTTCGGGGGCTTTCTGCGCGCATAAGCAGAGACAGAAGAACTTTCTCCTGCAAAAAAAGGAGGAAAAGAAAATGGGTAACGGATTATTACAGAGTATTGCGGACAATGTGATTTTTGTCCTTGTCTGCGTGGGAGTGGCGGCGGGGCTGTTTTTCATCGCCTACGGCACGGAGAAGACGATGCAGAAGAAAAACGGGGTGACAGAGCGCATCCTCACCACCAGAAAGATCACCATGATCGGTCTTTTTTCTGCGCTGGCTGTGGTTTTGCACATACTGGACTTCCCGGTTCCTTTTCTGGCGCCGGGGTTTTATAAGCTGGACTTCTCGGAAATTCCCGCGCTGGTGGGCGCATTTGCGTTCGGTCCCGTGGCGGGCGTGATGATCGAATTTTGCAAGATCCTCTTAAAACTTGTGATCAAGGGCACCAGCACGGCCTTTGTGGGCGATCTGGCAAACTTTGTGATCGGCTGCAGTCTGGTTCTTCCGGCGTCGATTCTGTACATGTTTAAGAAGACTAAGAAAAGAGCCGTGGCTGCCTGCGTGGCGGGTTCCCTGATTATGACGGTGTTCGGCACGGCCTTTAACGGCGTTTATCTGCTTCCGGCATTCTCGAAGCTCTTCGGTATGCCCATGGATGCCATCATCGCGGCGGGCGCGCAGATCAACGGAAATATCAACAGCGTTACGAGCTTCGTGATCTTTGCGGTAGCGCCGATTAACATAGTAAAGAGTGTGGCGGCGTCGGGCGTTACCATGCTGATCTATAAACCTTTAAGCCCGATTCTGAAAAATGCGAACCCTGTGCCGGAGAGAAGGATGAGCGGGATTTCCAACTCCGGAAACATGTGATGCGCTAACGGTGAAAAGGGGTTAACTTCATAGGGAAAATGCGAAAATACTACTTTTCTGCGGAGAAGTAGTATTTTCTTTTTTGTAAGGTTCCTGTAAGATTTTTGTAAGAATGCAGGAGTAAAATAGGAATGGAACGGAAATGGATTTAAGAATGATTTAAGATTTTGATGTGCTTCTTTTAAGAAAAACGTGATATGGTATACTGGACACGAACACAAGAAAAAGATGAAGACAAAAGAGAACGTATTTCGTTATAAAAAAAGAATACCATTACAGTTTAAGCATACATAGAAGGAAGGAAAGTAGTATCATGGAGACGTTGGTTGAAATCAGGGATATCTGCAAGGTCTACAATCCCGGGGAAAATGAAGTGAAGGCGCTGGATCATGTGAGCCTGACAATCGGGGAAGGAGAGTTCGTGGCGATTATCGGGCATTCCGGTTCGGGCAAATCCACGCTGATGAACATGCTCGGCTGTCTGGACGTGCCCACAAGCGGCAGCTATTATCTGCACGGACATGATGTGGCCCGCATGTCGGACGACGAGCTTTCGGATATCCGCAATCAGGAGATCGGTTTTGTCTTTCAGGGGTTCAATCTGATTCCCAGCCTCACGGCGGTGGAGAATGTGGAGCTGCCCCTGATTTACAGGGGTGTCGGAAAAAAGGAGCGGCTGGAGCTTTCAGAGAAGGCGCTCGACAAGGTAGGGCTTAGCAAGAGAAAGACCCACAAGCCCTCTGAAATGTCCGGCGGGCAGCAGCAGAGAGTGGCGATTGCCAGAGCCATCGCGCAGGCGCCGCCTATTATTCTGGCGGACGAGCCGACGGGAAATCTGGACTCCAACTCGACCAAAGAGATTATGGATATTCTGCGGGGGCTTCACGAGGAGGGCAGAACGGTAATCCTGATTACCCATGACGATGAGATTGCGGCCCGGGCAAAGCGGGTTATAAAGATTATGGACGGCAAAATAGAGGAGGATTATGAAAATGTTTCGGAAGGCAGAGAGTAAGACGGAAAGTACGGCGGAAAACGTGGAGATCACGGAAAAAAAGCCAAAAAAGGAAAAGACACCAATGGATAAGGAGAAGAAGAAAAAAATACGCCGCCGGGTGATCGCGGGTGTGCTGACGGCTCTTGTTGTCGCCTTTTTTGTGAGAAATTCCCTTATGGCGAAAAATACGGCGCCGATGGTGACTACCGTGGCGGCTGCCGTTGGAGAAGTGGAGCAGATCTTAAGCACCGGCGGCACCGTGAAAAGCGATGAGACAAGAACTTATTTCGCGCCTCTGTCCGTGGAGGTGGGCGATGTGATGGTGAAGACTGGCGATACGGTGAAAAAGGGCGATGTGATCCTCACCTTTGACGAGAAAGCCCTGTCCGAGGAAAAGCAGGCGGCGGAGTACAGGATGGCCTCCAATGAGGGCGGCTATGAAAGCTCTGTGCACAAAAATAATGAGTACATAGCCGATCTGTCCGAGGCGAACCGGAATCTTCCCGTGCTGGAGCAGCAGATTGCGGACAATGAGAAGCTGCTAAAGGAAATCAATAAGAAAATCGAGGATAAGAGAGCAGGCTGGTCTTACAACGGCGCGGCTTTGCAGGCGTCCATTTTAGAGCAGCAGAAAATGATTGAAGACGAGAGACAGCGCATGGAGGAGCGGCACGCCTGGGAGGCGGAGCAGCAGATTGACTCCGACGATGAGGAAAAGAAGGAGAAGGACGAGGCTGCAAAGGCGCAGATCGCCTACGACGAGCAGGTGTTGCTGAATCTGCAGGAGCAGGCCCAGTATAATGCTTACGAGGAGCAGAATAATAAAGAGATCAGGGATTTGCAGCGACAGGCAAAAGATGTGGAAGACCTGATTGCTTCCTATAAAGAATACCAGTCCGAGATGAAGTCCCAGAAGGCATCCTCGGAGTCGGGCGTTCTGGATGCGGGCGGCAAGGCCAAACTGGAGGCGGACACGGCCCTTGAAAAGCTGACCAATCAGGAGAAACTGGACGCCATCGCCGAGGTGGAGAACGGCCTGAAAGCTGATTTCGGGGGCGTGATCACGGAGCTTGAGGCCATAGCCGGACAGCCGCCCACGGAGAGCGGGAAGCTGGTTACAATCGAGAGCACGGAGAAGGTTTATGTACGGCTCAGTGTTTCCAAGTATGATCTGGAAAAGATCGCCGTCGGGCAGAAAGCGGACATTGATATCGCCGGAAAGACATACGAGGGCACGGTGAGCAAAATTGACGGTATGGCGACCCAGAATAACAGCGGCGCCATGGTAGTCGGCGTGGACGTCAATATCGACAATCCGGATGAGAACATCTTTCTTGGCGTGGAAGCCAAGGTCTATGTCCATATGGCGAAAGCGGAGGGCGTGGTTACGGTGCCCCTTGAAGTGATTAACAGCGACAGGGAAGGCGATTTCGTGTATGTGGAGGAAAACGGTGTAGTGGCAAAGCGGCGCGTTACCACGGGTGTCACGTCCGACAGTGCCATCGAGGTGAAAGAGGGACTTTCGGAGGGTGAAAATGTAGTCATGGCGAACGGCATGGAGTTTGAAGACGGCACGGCGGTAACGGCTATGCCGATGCCGTAGCGCGAAAAATTCGGTTCTGTATTTTGCGCGGAAAAATGTCAGAAAACGCTGTTTTTTCCGTGTGACAGAATATAAAGGGACGAGGACAAAATGGGACAGATATGGGAATATATAAAAATAGCCTTAATGAATATTAAGACGAACAAAGGGCGTTCCGCCCTCACCATGCTGGGCATTATCATCGGTATCGCCTCCGTTATTATGATTATCTCCATCGGTAACGGGGTGCGCGCCTCTGTCAATGACGAGCTGGAAAATATGGGCGGCGGTCTGATTGCCATTTACGTCAACGGTGACGTGGAAGGCAATGAAGTAAAGTTTAAGGAGGAAGATTTTGAACTGGTAAAAGAAAAGGTGGAGCATGTGAAGGGTGCGACGACACAGTACAGCTACTGGGGCGCAACGGCCAAGGGGCGTAAGGGAGGCGACTTTATGGCAGTCCTTAACGGCGGCAATACGGCGCTGCAGTATGCGGTCGGCAGCGAGCCTATTGTCAGGGGCAGGTATTTTTCCCAGAGTGAGTACGAGGCGGCCAGCATGGTCTGCGTGATCAAGGAAAGCGATGCGAGATCTTTGTTTGGCACGACGGATGTGGTGGGGATGACCTTCGAACTGAATCTGTGGGGTGTGAGTCAGGACTTGCGGATCGTTGGCATCAGGGAGGATACGCCGGCAGGACTGATCGCCGCTCTGAACGGAGGCGGATATATGCAGGTGGAGATGCCGCTGACAGCCATGGCGTCCGGATTTGGTTTCTGGATTGAGGATTCTGATTATATGTATGTGGTCGCGGAGAGTTCCGAGTATGTGACGCAGGTGGCGGCGGACACCATTAATCTCATGGAAAACCGCTATAATGTGCGCGGGGAAAACAAGATTATGATGGAGAGCTTCGCCGACAATACAGCGGAATTTGACCAGATCCTCAGTATGCTGACACTGTTTATCTCCTTCGTGGCTGCGATTTCTTTGCTGGTGGGCGGCATCGGCGTAATGAACATCATGCTGGTGTCCGTGACAGAGCGGACGAGGGAAATCGGAATCCGCAAGTCGCTGGGAGCGAGAACGAAGTCGATTCTCTTACAGTTTCTGGCGGAAGCGAGTATTATCACACTGATTGGCGGTCTGATCGGGATTGTGCTGGGAGAGCTGGGAGCAAGGGCAGTCTGCGGCGCCATGGGCTTTACGGCGCAGATCAACGTTACCACGGTGCTTATCGCGGCGGCCTTCTCCTCGGGCGTGGGTATTTTCTTCGGTATTTATCCCGCGAAAAAGGCGGCGAAGTTAAGTCCGATTGAAGCGCTGCGGCATGAATAGTGTGAGGCGCTGTGTTGATGGCATATTTCGCTTGCACTTTTGTGGATTTTTAGTATAATAGATTTCAGTATGGAAATCGAATTTGACGTTAAAATAACACCTAATATTTTATATGATTATATGCTTCAGCACACCTATTCGCGGCTGCCCGGATTGATGGGGACGCTTGTAGGTGTGTTGATGCTGTTTCTTTTTACGGCGAACAGACAGCCGCTGATCCTGATTATCGCGCTGGTGATCCTGCTGTATCTGCCGTGGACGCTCTTTTTGCGGGCGGCTGCGCAGGCGAAAAGCAACCCGGCCTTTCAGAAGCCGCTGCACTACCGGCTGTCGGATGAGGGCATACAGGTATCGCAGAACGGCGTTACGGAACAGATGGCATGGGACGGTATGGTAAAGGCTGTTTCCACGCCAAAGAGCATTGTGGTATATACCACGGCGGTGAACGCCTGCATTTTTCCCAAAAAGGATTTGGGGGACAGGAAGATGAAGACGATCGAGATTATTTCCACCCACATGCCGCCGAAGAAGGTGAAAATCCGCGGTTAGTGTGAGAATGCCTTAGAATACAGGTGTTTTCTGCACAGAAGGCGGGAGAAAATATGACAGAAACGATAGAGAGCCGCAGCGCGGCGGATACATTTGCATATGGAAAATCTCTGGGGGAGAGAGCCGTCCCCGGGGAGATTTACACGCTGACCGGCGATCTGGGTGTGGGAAAGACCGTGTTTACACAGGGCTTTGCGGCTGGGCTTGGCATCACGGAGCCTGTGAACAGCCCCACCTTTACCATCCTGCAAAGCTATGAGGAGGGCAGGATTTCCCTTCACCACTTCGACGTGTACCGCATCGGCGATGTGGAGGAGATGGAAGAGATCGGCTATGAGGACTGTTTTTATGGGGACGGCGTCTGCCTGATCGAGTGGGCGGACCTGATCCGGGAGATTCTGCCAGAGGATTGTATCAGGGTCACCATCGGGAAAGATTTGTCGCAAGGGTTTGACTACCGCCGCATTGTGGTGGAGCGGTAAGCGTGAGGCGTCCGCTGTGTTTTTACGCGGGGATGCGAAAAGGAATGGCATAGAATTGATTTTGGGGAAGGAAAGCGGGGGGCGACTTGAAAATCATAGCGCTTGACAGCTCCGGTCTGGTGGCTTCTGTGGCACTGGCGGAGGATGACAACTTAATTGCGGAATATACCGTGCAGTACAAGAAGACGCACTCCCAGACGCTTCTGCCCATGCTGGACGAGATTGGCAGGATGGTGGAGCTGGATCTTAACACGGTGGATGCCATAGCGGTGGCGGCGGGGCCGGGATCCTTTACCGGGCTGCGGATCGGTTCGGCCACGGCGAAGGGGCTGGCATTTGCCCTCGGCAAGCCGGTTATTCCGGTGCCGACGGTGGACGGACTTGCCTTTCAGATGTACGGCGCAAAGGATCTGGTGTGCCCGATCATGGACGCACGGAGAAATCAGGTATATACGGGAATTTATGAATTTCTTCCGGACCAGACCGGCCGGTTTGTATATGACATGCATGTTATCAGACAGCAGTGCGCCGTCTCCTTTGACGAGATCGCTGAGGAGCTGAACAGGATTGACAGAAGTGTCATATTTTTGGGAGACGGTGTGCCTGTTTTCCGGGAACGGATGGAGCAGGTTATGCGCGTGCCTTACACGGCGGCGCCCCTGCACCGGGCCAGACAGTCGGCCGCGGCGATTGCTTCGCTGGGACAGCTTTATTATGAGCAGGGCAGGACGATGGACGGCGCGGCCTTTGCGCCGGAGTATCTGCGGCTGTCGCAGGCTGAACGTGAGCGGGCGCAGAAGGAGCGTGAAGGGGTTCTATGATCGTATATCGCAGGATGCGGGCGGAGGATGTGCCCTTTATCAGCCGTTTGGAGGAGGAGACTTTTTCCATGCCGTGGTCGGCGGCCTCTTTTTTGCAGATGATCGAAAAGGAGGATACGGCGTACTTTGTAGCTGAGGAGGGCGGAAAGCTTCTTGGTGGCTGCGGACTGCTTTTGATAGCGGGAGAGGGGAATATTACCAACGTGGTGGTGGCGCCGGAAGCCAGAAGGCGCGGCGTGGCCACGGGACTGTTGACTTATCTGATGGAGGAGGGTGACCGGGCGGGTCTGACGGCCTATACGCTGGAGGTGCGGGTCAGTAACGCGGCGGCCATCGGGTTGTATGAGAAACTGGGCTTTGTGTCCGAGGGGATTCGTCCGGGGTTTTATGAAAAACCAACGGAAGATGCAGTGATTATGTGGAAGAGATAGGCAGCGCATGGAACAATTACCACTGGTATTACGCCTTTTGTCTGCTAGAATGAATACAGCAGTAACTATGAAGATACCGACTGGTTACGACAGCAGCTTTAAAGGAGGATTGTCATGCGCGAATATAAAGAAGACAGAAAGTTGGCCAAGGTAGTCTGCAATGCCTGCGGCAAAAATTTGCTGGTAGAAAATGGCATTTTAAAGGAAGAGTGCATCCATGTGGATCACGATTTCGGATTCTTCGGTTCCAAAGACGGGGAGAGCGACAGCTTTGATCTGTGCGAGACGTGTTATGAGAAGCTGATTGCCGGATTCACCGTGCCTGTGGAGCGGCGGGAGAGGAAGGAACTTTTGTAGGCTGCCCCTGTTTGAGAGAAAGTAGGAGCGCGTATGTTGGATATCTGTTTACTGGGTACGGGAGGGATGATGCCCCTGCCGCACAGATGGCTTACTTCGCTGATGGCGAGGTATAATGGAAAAAGTATACTGATTGATTGTGGGGAGGGAACGCAGATCGCCATGAGGGAGAAGGGCTGGAGCCCGAAGCCGATTGATGTGATCTGTTTCACCCACTTTCACGCGGATCACATCAGCGGCCTTCCGGGGATGCTGCTCACTATGGGCAATGCAGAGCGCACGGAGCCGCTTCTTTTGATTGGTCCGAGAGGGTTAACCAGAATAGTCAACTCTCTGCGGGTGATCGCGCCCGAGCTGCCCTTTGAGATTATCTGTCTGGAGATCACGGAGCCGGAGCAGGTCTTCCCTTTCAGCGGATTCCGGATAGAGTCGTTTCGGGTTAACCACAACGTGCCCTGTTTCGGCTACAGCATTGCCATAGACCGCGCCGGGAAATTTGATCTGGAGAGGGCGCAGGCTTTGAATATTCCCAGAAATTACTGGAATCCCCTGCAAAAAGGTGAGATAATAGAGGAGGACGGTTATTACTTTACGCCGGATATGGTGCTGGGAGCGGCCAGAAGAGGCTTGCGGGTCACTTACTGCACGGATACGCGTCCGACGGAGAGCATTGTGAGAAACGCGTCCGGCGCGGATCTGTTCATCTGTGAGGGCATGTACGGAGAGCCTGAGAAGGCGCAGAAGGCGAAAGAATATAAGCACATGACCTTTTACGAGGCGGCGGAGATTGCGAAATCCGCAGGAGTGCAGGAAATGTGGCTGACGCATTACAGCCCGTCGCTTGTCCGGCCGGAGGAGTTTATGCCGGAAGTGCGGAAAATTTTCCCGAACGCCGTGGCTGCAAAGGATGGCAGAAGCGTGGATCTTGTGTTTCGGGAAGAGTGAGACAAGGAGGGGAAGATGAAAAATTCAAAGGTTGCTAAGACGGTAATTATCGTGGTCGTTCTTGCGGCCATCATTCTGGTTTATTATTATAGTCTGGGTCACCGAGCGAAACGGCAGGAAGTCGAGGAGGCGATTGCGGCCACTGTGGTGCAGAGCATTCTGATGCGGGATCTGGAGCATAATTATCCGCCCACACCAAAGGAAGTGGTAAAATATTACGCGGAGATTACGGAATGCTTCTACAACGAAACCTATTCCGACGAGGAGCTTTTGCAGCTTGCCAGTAAGATACAGATGCTTTATGACGCGGAGCTGGTGGCGAATAAGACGCAGGAACAGTATATGCAGGATCTGCGGGACGATATCGTGGAAATGAAGGGACAGCAGCTCACGGTTGCAAGCTATGAGGTTTCCGCCAGTACCGATGTGGAATATTTTACGCAGAATGATTATTCCTGCGCCAGATTATACTGCACGTTTTATCTGAAACAGCAGGGCGGCGGCCGGGTGCCGTCACAAGAGCGGTTTGTGCTCAGACAGGACGGGGACGGACACTGGAAAATTCTCGGCTGGGAGCTTGTGGAGGATTAGGTGATGGGAAAGAACGGAAAAACCGTGACGATTCTGGCCGTGGAGACTTCCTGCGACGAGACGGCTGCGGCGGTTGTGGAAAACGGCAGGGAAGTCTTATCCAATGTGATATCTTCCCAGATCGACCTGCATACGCTCTACGGGGGCGTGGTGCCGGAGATTGCCTCGCGCAAGCATATCGAAAAGATCAATCAGGTGATGGCGGAGGCGCTTTTGCAGGCGGGGAAAAAGCTCTCCGATATGGACGCCATTGCGGTTACTTACGGGCCGGGGCTTGTGGGCGCGCTTCTGGTGGGTGTGTCTGCGGCGAAGGCGGTCAGCTTTGCGTCGGGGATTCCGCTGATCGGCGTGCATCACATAGAAGGCCATATCAGCGCCAATTACATAGAAAATAATGAACTGGAGCCGCCCTTTGTCTGTCTGGTCGTGTCGGGCGGACATTCCCATCTTGTGGTGGTGAAGGACTACGGGGCATATGAAATACTGGGACGCACAAGGGACGACGCGGCGGGGGAAGCTTTTGATAAGGTGGCGCGCGCCATCGGTCTCGGCTATCCGGGAGGTCCCAAGATTGATAAGGTGTCTAAGGAGGGAAATCCGGAAGCCATCGCATTTCCAAGAGCGAAGGTGGGGGATTCCGATTATGATTTCAGTTTCAGCGGTTTAAAGTCCGCGGTTTTGAATTATCTCAATTCCTGCGAAATGAAAGGAGAGTCCTTCTGTCAGGCTGACGTGGCGGCCTCCTTCCAAAAAGCGGTGGTAGATGTGCTCACGGAACACTCCATGCATGCGGTGGAGTCCTGCGGTATAAAGAAATTTGCCATTGCAGGAGGCGTCGCGTCCAACACGGCCCTCAGGGAAGCGCTGGCGAAAGCCTGCGGGGAACGGGATGTGGCGTTTTACCACCCCTCGCCCCTTCTTTGCACGGACAATGCGGCGATGATCGGCGCGGCGGGATATTACGAGTATGTAAAGGGTGTGCGGCACGGGTATGATCTGAATGCGGTGCCGAATCTGAAGCTCGGTCAGAGCATATAAACCAAAAAGGTGCACGATGCCCCCGGCCGGATCTTTCACGGTGTAAGTCCGGTCAGAGTGTATAAACCCAAAGGGCGGCGGGGCGTGCCGTCGGATTGAGCGGGGACATGTCCGGAAAACGAAAAAAGGCGCATGTTCCCGAAGCGGGAGAAGAATAATGGGAAAAAAGAGATGTACAGCGGTGGTGCTGGCGGCGGGACGCGGCAGCCGCATGGGAAGCGGGGTTGCCAAGCAGTATATGCTTTTGCGGGGCAGACCGCTCATATGGTACGCATTACATGCGGTAGAAGAATCCTCTGTGATTGATGACTGCATTCTGGTCACCGGCGCAGAGGATATTTCTTATGTAAAAGAGGAAATTGTGGCAAAGTACGGCTTTTCTAAAGTGACGGCCGTTGTGGCCGGAGGAAAAGAGCGGTATGATTCCGTGTATAACGGGCTTTTGGCCGTCGGGAACGGTGCAGCGCGGGATGGAGACAACCTGTATGCGCCTGTTCACGACGGCTGTATTTTCATTCAGGACGGGGCGAGACCCTTTCTGACAGAGGAAATTCTGAAACGCTGTTATGAGGTGGTGGAAAGAGATCACGCGTGCGTGGTGGGAATGCCGGTGAAGGACACCGTAAAAATCGTGGATGAGAGCGGCTTTGCCAGCAGAACGCCGGACCGGAATTTCATATGGCAGGTGCAGACGCCGCAGGTTTTCGACGCGCCGCTGATTCTTTCCGCCTATGAAAGACTGATGCGGGAGAAAGAGCGCCTTTTGCGGGAGGGAATTTCCATCACGGACGATGCCATGGTGGTGGAAACCTTTACGGACTGTAAGGTCAGGCTGGTGGAAGGGTCGTACAGCAATATGAAAGTGACAACGCCGGAGGATATGACGGTGGCGGAGGCGCTGCTGGAGTGGCAGCGGAAGGAGGGCGGCGGTTTTTGAAAACGGCCTGCCCGGGAAAGAGCGGTATACAGGTGAAGTGACGGTGGTCTAAAGACAGGAAAAAACGCAAAGAGGGGAAAGGGAAAAACGATGAAGCGAAGAGAAAGAAGGGGTATGGCGGGCATCCTGATGTTGGTGACATTTATGTCACTTTTTAGCGGCTGCGGCAGCGCAGCCGGCACGGAAGGGCAGGCCGGTGAGAAGACGGCGACGGAGAAAACGGACGATGCGGGAGCTGCTACAGAGGAGCAGGCCAGCGGGGCGTCTGTTTCAGAGGAGCAGGCCGGTGGGGCGTCCGCATCGAAGCGGCAGGATGAAGAACCGTCCGGCACAGAAGAGCAGGATGGAGCCGGGGCGGTGACTAACGACGGAAAGGGTGAATTGATTTCCGACGAGGAGGCGGCAGCTTTACAGTGCGTAAAGAAATATATGGTCGGGGATGTCTATGGGGATGGGAGCGCCTATGAAGTTTATGCGCCCGACGGAAGTGACAACAGTGACGGATTTTTAAGTTATTACGATCATGGAATCAGCTTTTTTGCATCGGTGTTCAGCGGCGACGATGAGGAACTGCCGTATTATTTCCTGAACGAAAGCCTGAAAGGCGTGCGGGAAGACTGGGAAAGCATCGGGGGATATACCGATGTGCAGCTTGGCGAGGTGGTTAAAAACGGTGCGGACAGATATGTGACTGCTTCCGCGAAGGGCGAGGATAGTTTTGGGACGGCCTATGAAGTGAACAAGCTTTTTTATCTTGATGTGCCAAAGGCAGGAGTGGGTGCGCTCTGGGAGGCGGAGATCGCCGAGATACAGGCGGATGAAATGACGGGGCAGATTCTTGCGGAACTCGGACAGTGTTACGGAATCAGTCTGGAGCGTATTATGCCGGGCGGAGAATGGGCTCTGGCGGAAACGGAGCGGCAGACAGAGGCCCAGGACGTGTATGAGCCACAAGAGGGAGAACCGGCGCTGGCGAAGGTAGACGGATATCAGTATTTGGGGCAGGCTACTTTGTCATTTGATAACGGAAATATCCAGTGTCCGGCGCTGGCGCCGATGGGTTATGCGACTTCGGTAAGTAAAGAATATATCAGCGCATACATGCATGGGGTTTCCGTAAATATCAGCAGTTCTCCGACGGGTACGGACGAGTATGTGCCGCTGTTAAAAGAGGGGGCAGACAGACTGTATAAGCGGAAACTGGATGATGAGGATGTGGAAAACCGAAATGTCCATAAGAGTGAGATTATGCAGATGTCGGGATATGATAACGCGTGGTATTATATTGTCGACTATGAGACACCCGATCTGCTGACGGAGGAATACTATAGAGAAGTGAGCGTGAATTGCCGGATTATCATAGCGGAGAAATATGCCCTTACCTGTGATATTACGCTCCGGGACAACAATTATGACAAAAAGACAAACATATTGATTCAGGAACTGGAAACGGCCTACGGCATTGACTTATCGGAGTACTATAATGAAGAAGAGTAAAAGAAACGGTTGTTATGGAAACGTGGCTGCCAGGGAAAAAGGGAAAAAAAGGCGATTCGCGGCGCTGGCAGCCGTGTGGATACTGTCTGCCATTCTGTCTGCCGGCTGCGGGCGGGCCGTGAGGACAGATGAAAGGGATTCCGCGAAGAAAACGGAAGCGGCGGGAGCAGAATCAGGAGCAGAGTCTGCGGAGGAACAGAAGGCGGGAACGGAATCTGCGGGAGCGCAGGAAGCGGCAGGGGCGGAGTCTGCGGGGAAGCAGGAAGCAGGAGCGGAATCCGCGCGGAACGAAGGAACGGCTGCGGGCGGCGGAGAAAGCCGTCCGGCTACCATGGCGGATCTGTTACAGGAGAGCGGCAATGTACCGGACACGGTCGATGCGCCAAAACTGCCGGATACGGTGCTTTGGTTTAACGCGACCTACGCCTGTCTGACCTACACGAACGGCTGCGATTGGCGGTGGGTGGGCGGACTGGAGCCTACGGAAGAGAATGCCGACAAGGTGAAGTACCTGCTCTACTCCAGTTGGAATGTGACAGACCGGAAATCCGGAATAGAGACGGTGAATGATCTTCTCGGAGGCGGCCACCGCGCCAAATGTCAGGAGTGCATGGATGATCTGGAAGAGTGGGGGCTTATGGATCTGGATGAAGTGCATTTTGTGAATGAGATTACCAAAGCCCTGAACGGAGAGAAGCCAGATATAGATCTGGGAAATACACCGGGGCGGTATGTGGTGGCCTATTATATGAATCGCGCGGGGATCGGAGCGGAGTATATTGCCGCGTGGGATTTCTGCCGGGTTAATCAGTTGTATGCGGACTTTTATCTTTGCGGTTTTATGGATTATGAGGAGGCGATGGACGCATCTTACGAAAATTCGCTGCGATTGCAGAAAATGTATGACTCATGGGAGGAGATGATGGATGCTTATCTGTTGGGCTATCAGTTCTGGCAGGGAGATCCGGACATCTCCGGTGACTCGCCGACGAGAGAGCGGAGAAGCTATTATGAGATGCTTAAAAATTCGGGCGATAATCCCTATAAACTGGACTGGAACATGGAGTTAAAAAAGAGCTGGTAAAAAAATAAAAAAACGGGGTTGACAGGCAAGTCTATCTTTGCTAGAATAATTTTTGCGCTCGACCGGAAGCGGGGCGCAAAGCGAACACGGAGAGGTATCGAAGTGGTCATAACGAGGCGGTCTTGAAAACCGTTTGTCCGCAAGGGCGCGTGGGTTCGAATCCCA